>FLSF01006567.1_pt1 | contig 125544 bp, 110 predicted proteins | sample 1550431 | NCBI WGS metagenome assembly FLSF01 (sample SAMEA4031754, study PRJEB14383) | metagenome | biome: human; feature: oral; material: saliva | place: Philippines | collected 2014 | reverse complement strand
GATAACCGCTGAAAGCATCTAAGCGGGAAGCCCACCTCAAGATAAGATTTCCCTAAAGAGCCGTTGTAGACTACGACGTTGATAGGTTGGGTGTGGAAGCATGGCGACATGTGTAGCTAACCAATACTAATTGCTCGTTTGGCTTGACCATACAACACCCAAATGGTTTTGTAAGTTAAGTGTAAGATTACCTATCTTGATACAGTAAATTTTAAAACAAACAGACTCATATAACATTGTTAATCTTTTACGCTGACGACAATAGCAAGATGGAACCACCTGACCCCTTTCCGAACTCAGAAGTGAAACGTCTTAGCGCCGATGGTAGTGTGGTTTGCCCATGTGAGAGTAGGTCATCGTCAGCACCCTATTTAACCCCCTTATCTGATGATGAGGGGGTTTTCATTTTGCTTGAGTTTTAATTGGTATATAAACGTAAAAAAGATTTTTTATTCAAAAAGTTTTTTTGTTATTTAAAAAAATAACATGATATAATTAGCGGTTTTTATACTTCCAACAAAAGATATATTTATCAAAATACATCCTATTTTTATTGAGTTTTTATGTCAAACAACATTCAACATTTGCGTAACATTGCTATTATTGCCCATGTCGACCATGGCAAAACGACTTTAGTGGATAAATTACTTCAACAATCGGGAGCTTTAGGGGAACGGGCTGGCGAAATAGAGCGAGTAATGGACTCTAATGCTCTTGAGAGTGAAAGAGGTATTACTATTCTTGCTAAAAATACAGCCATTACTTGGTTAGATAAGCGTACAAATACCACTTATCGTATTAATATTGTAGACACTCCCGGGCATGCTGATTTTGGTGGTGAAGTTGAGCGAGTGATGTCCATGGTGGATTGCGTATTATTATTAGTGGACTCCCAAGAGGGTCCTATGCCACAAACTCGTTTTGTTACACAAAAAGCTTTTGCACGTGGATTAAAACCAATTGTCATTATTAATAAAATTGATAAACCTTCAGCCCGAGCAGATTGGGTAATTGACCAAGTATTTGACTTATTTGATAATTTAGATGCTAGTGATGAACAACTTGATTTTCCAATAGTTTATGCTTCGGGCATTAATGGTATTGCGGGACGAGAACCTGACCAATTAGCTGAAGATATGACTCCTTTGTTTGAAACCATTGTTGATATTGTTGAACCGCCTAAAGTTGATATTGATGGTGCATTTCAGATGCAAATTTCAAGTCTGGATTACAATAGTTTTGTTGGTGTCATTGGGGTTGGTCGCATTCAAAGGGGTCAAGTCAAAACCAATACACCAGTAGTAGTAATTGATAAAGATGGTAATACAAGAAATGGTCGTATTTTAAAAATTATGGGTTATCATGGACTTGAGCGTGTTGATGTAGATTCTGCTCAAGCGGGCGATATTGTTTGTATTACTGGCATTGATAATTTAAATATCTCAGACACTGTATGTGATCCAAAGGCAGTAGAAGCCTTACCAGCTTTATCAGTTGATGAACCAACAGTTTCTATGACCTTTCAGGTCAACGACAGTCCTTTTGCAGGACGTGAGGGTAAATTTGTAACCTCACGTAATATTCGTGAGCGACTTGGTCGCGAATTGATTCATAATGTGGCTTTACGTGTTGAGGATACAGACAGTCCTGACCGCTTTAAAGTTTCTGGGCGTGGTGAACTGCATTTATCAGTTTTGATTGAAAATATGCGTCGAGAAGGTTTTGAGTTGGGTGTCTCTCGACCAGAAGTAATTATGAAGGAAATTGATGGCGTTATTCATGAACCTTATGAAAATGTAACTTTTGATGTAGAGGAACAACACCAGGGCGCTGTAATGGAGCAGATGGGCAATCGCAAAGGTGAATTGACCAATATGGAAGTGGATGGAAAAGGTCGAATTCGTATTGAGGCAATCGTGCCATCACGTGGCTTGATTGGTTTTCGCTCAGAATTTTTAACCATGACTTCAGGTACTGGCATTATGACCTCAAGTTTCTCGCATTATGGTCCAACCAAAGAAGGTACTGTTGCTAAGCGTCAAAATGGCGTACTGATTTCTATGGTCACAGGAACTTGTTTGGGCTACGCCTTATTTAGTTTGCAAGAGCGTGGAAGACTCTTTGCTAAACCGCAACTTGAGGTTTATGAAGGCATGATTGTTGGGATTAATTCTCGTGGCGATGATATGGTGGTTAATCCAACCAAAGCCAAACAATTGACCAATATTCGTGCATCTGGCTCTGATGATGCGATTATTTTAACTCCTGCTTTGGAATATACACTTGAGCAAGCTTTAGAATTTATTGAAGATGATGAGCTTGTGGAGGTTACTCCAAAATCCATTCGTATTCGTAAACGTTATTTAACTGAAAACGACCGTAAGCGCCATAGTCGTAAAAAAGACTAGGTCGATTTAGTAAAATGAAAAACCACAATGAATCAATCATTGTGGTTTACTATTGAATGCTTTATCAAGATTAATAATTCAATGAAGTTGTGTTTATTTACAATAAATTACTCAACTAACAAAAAACCAAACTCAGCCTATTTTTATTGGTTGTTTTTTTGAGTGAAATACACTAAAATGGCAACAATTTGGTAATAATAACCATTTTAATTATAACAAAATCTTAATATTGAGATATTTTATGAGTATTGCACAAGAATTTAAAGAGTTTGCATTAAAGGGCAATGTGATGGATTTGGCTGTCGGTGTTATTATCGGTGGCGCTTTTGGTAAGATTACCACGTCTTTGGTGGAAGATGTGATTATGCCTGTTATTTCTGCAATTATGGGCGGTCGAATTGATTTTAAAAATATGTTTATTACTTTAGGTAAAGTGCCAGATGGTACTGAAATGACTTATGAGGCATTAAAAGCTGCTGGCGTACCAATGCTTGCCTATGGTAATTTTATCACTATTGTGATTAATTTTGTTATCTTAGCATTTATTGTATTTATGCTTGTTAAAACCATGAATAAAATGCGTAAAGCCGAAGAAGCTCCAGCTGCCCCAGAAGCTCCGCCTGCCCCATCTGAAGAAGTGCTTTTACTGCGTGAGATTAGTGCAAAATTAGATAAAAAATAAGTAATATTAAAAAAATCCCATCTTTAGGTGGGATTTTTATTTGACAAAACTAAGGCAAAGCGATATTTTTTTCAAATAATTTTAAAGTTACCACCTTGCCAGATAAAGATTGAGTTGAAAAACGGTAGGTCTTTTTGGTAGCAGCATTTTTTAAAACTGTAACATCAGCAGAATCGCCATCAACCAGCAATGAAGTAGTAAAGCCTTGATTATCAACCAAATAAAAATTGCGAGCATGATACAGATTGGTTAATCGCACAATTTTATCCGTTTTATTTCTAAATACAAGTGTAAATTCATAACCACCCGCTTTAGCTTGACCAGACTCAACTTGAATATCTAAATAATTATGATAGTTGCTGTCAGCAATAACGATTGCCCCGTCAGGGCTTGTAGTGGATGTGCGACCTGTATCCATACCTTTTTGTACGCCCGTTAAGACGTCTTTGGTGCCACTGACGATTTTTGCGGTAGTTTTTGATGCCCACTGCGTGAGTTTAGATTCGCCAGCATACACATGATTAAATGATGATACTAATAAAGCTAAAAACGCAATACTGTATTTTTTCATAATATCTCCAAATATTTAAAACCTTAATATTGCCTTAAAAATCAGCAATCATATAAAATAATTATGTTGTAATAAACAAAATAATTTTAAAGGGTATAATAAAAAAAATCAATATTAATAATAGGTTAGAAATTAAACATCATATTAATGCAGTTTAACATGACACTATTTTATTAAAATAAATAAAACCACTTATCTGAAAATAAGCGGTTTTATCGGATCATTTAGACTGATTTTTAGTGTGATTAGATGAGCCGACCTTTTTGAGAGATGGCTTGATTTAATAACTGACTAAATTCTGTCAAACTCATGGTGCCTAAGTTCTCACCTTCTCGGGTGCGCACATTGACTGTGCCATCTGTCATTTCTTTATCACCAACAACAAGCATAAACGGGATACGCTCCAAAGTGCGTTCACGGATTTTAAAACCAATTTTTTCATTACGTAAATCAGTGATGGCGCGGAAATTTTGCGCTTTTAGAGTATTAACAATATCTTGACAATAACCAGCCTGTTTGTCAGTAATGTTCATGACAACAACTTGGGTTGGAGCAAGCCAAGCTGGCATAAATCCAGCGTAGTGCTCAATCAACATGCCAATAAAGCGCTCAAACGACCCTAAAATTGCACGATGAAGCATCACGGGACGTTCTTTATCGCCATTTTCATTAATAAAATCAGCATCTAAGCGCTCTGGTAAGTTAAAATCAAGCTGGAGTGTACCACACTGCCACATGCGACTTAAACAGTCTTTTAGACTAAACTCAATTTTAGGACCATAAAACGCTCCTTCACCTTCTTGAAGTTCCCATGCAAGCCCTGCATCATCTAAAGCATCGGCAAGACCTTTTTCAGCGGCATCCCACAACTCATCAGCACCGACTCTTTTTTCTGGACGAGTGGACAGTTTCATGACCACATTATCAAAACCAAAATCTTTATAGACATTTAAAGTTAATTGAATAAAGTTTTGCGCTTCTTCCTTGATTTGGGCATTAGTGCAAAAAATATGAGCATCATCTTGAGTAAAACCGCGTACTCGCATGATACCATGAAGAGAACCGGATGGTTCATTCCGATGGCACGAACCAAATTCAGCAAGACGAAGTGGTAAATCGCGATAGGATTTTAAGCCTTGATTGAATACTTGCACATGACAAGGGCAATTCATCGGCTTAATGGCATAATCCCGACTTTCACTATGGGTTGTAAACATATTTTCAGCATAATTTTCCCAATGCCCTGATTTTTCCCATAAACTTCTATCTACGATTTGTGGAGTTTTGATTTCAAGATAGCCATTATCTTTTTGGATTTGGCGCATGTATTGCTCTAAAACTTGCCAGATTGTCCAGCCGTTTGGATGCCAAAAAACCATGCCTGGCGCTTGTTCTTGTAAATGAAATAAGTCCAGTGCTTTGCCAATTTTACGATGGTCACGTCTTTCAGCTTCTTCGATGCGTTTGATGTATTCATTCAATTGCTTTTTATCTGCCCAAGCAGTGCCATAGATGCGCTGAAGTTGTTCATTTTTGGCATCACCACGCCAATACGCTCCACTGATTTTAGTCAGTTTAAATGATTTTAAGAAGCGAGTATTGGGTACGTGTGGTCCTCGGCACATATCAATATATTCTTGGTGATAATAAAGCCCCATAGCAGTTTCATTTGGCATATCATCAATCAAGCGCAGTTTATAATCTTCGCCACGTGCTTGAAACACAGCAATCACCTCATCGCGAGGCGTCATTTTTTTGATAACATCATAATCTTGATTAATCAGTTCCACCATACGCGCTTCAATGGCAGCCATGTCTTCAGGTGTAAATGGTTTTGGGCTATAGATATCGTAATAAAAACCATCTTCAATCACAGGTCCAATCACCATTTTAACATCAGGATACAGTTGTTTTACCGCATGACCCAATAGATGAGCGCAAGAATGACGAATGATTTCCACGCCTTCTGCGTCTTTTGGTGTGATGATTTGTACGTGAGCGTCTTGGGTAATGGGGTCACAAGCGTCTTTTAACTGACCATTGACACGTCCAGCAACAGTTGCTTTGGCAAGACCTGCTCCAATACTTTGAGCGATTTCCATTACAGTTGTTGCGCCATCAAAATGTTTTATATTACCATCTGGTAAAGTAATTGCGACCATAATAAATCCTTTGGTGTAAGTTTAGCCAAACACCATAACAAAATAATCAATATAAAAATCCATTATATTACCATAATATTGATAAAAAATGTTTGGATTAACAAGGTGTTTATCAATTTTATTAATCAGTGCATTATTTATTTTGCATTAGAAATATTAAATGGATTTTGTTATAATGTTACTATTGACTTTTTAATTGATAATGAGTATTATTTTCAATTAAAGTAAACCATATTGATTTATGGTTATATTGAGTTGTTTTAAGGAAAAGGCGATGAAGTTTTTAACATTATTTTTGGCTTGTATTGGTATTTGTTGGGCGATTTCAGGTTGTAACAAACCGCAAGAAACAACCCAAAATACAGCTCAAACCACTAAAAATGAGAAGTTTACTGTAGTAACCACCTTTACCGTCATTGCTGACATTGCTCAAAATGTTGCAGGCGATAAAGCGGTTGTGGAATCCATCACCAAAGCAGGGGCGGAGATTCATGATTATGAGCCAACCCCACAAGACATTGCTAAAGTGCAAAAAGCAGATTTGATTTTGTGGAATGGGCTGAATCTAGAGCGTTGGTTTGAAAAATTTTACCAAGATGCTAAAGATGTACCTGCGGTGGTGGTTACAGAAGGCATTACACCCATCAACATCAAAGAAGGTTCTTATAAGGATATGCCAAATCCGCATGCTTGGATGTCGCCATCTAATGCATTGATTTATGTAGAAAATATTAAAAATGCCTTGATAAAATATGACCCTGAGCACAAAGATGATTACATCAAAAATGCTCAAATTTACAGTGATAAAATTAAAGCATTAGACAAACCACTGCGCGAAAAACTGGATAAAATTCCAGCTGATAAACGCTGGTTGGTTACCAGTGAAGGGGCGTTTAGTTATTTGGCACAAGATTATAACCTAAAAGAAGCTTATTTGTGGCCTATCAATGCAGAGCAGCAAGGTTCACCCAAACAGGTTAAAGATTTAATTGATGTGGTGCGCACCAATAAAATTCCTGTAGTATTTAGTGAAAGTACAATCTCAGATAAGCCTGCCAAACAAGTTGCCAAAGAAACAGGGGCAAAATATGGTGGTGTGCTTTATGTGGATTCGTTGTCTGAGAAAGATGGCGCTGTACCAACGTATTTAGATTTATTAAATACCACTGTTTCTACTGTTGTAAAAGGTTTTGAAGAATAAAGGTTTGATGATGAGTTTACCAACTACCATTGAAATCCATAATGTTACAGTACGTTATAATAACGGACATACTGCACTGCACGATGTCAATGTTGCGCTTTGTGGCGGCACAACTTGTGCTTTGGTGGGAGTGAATGGTAGTGGTAAATCCACCTTGTTTAAAGTGATTATGGGGCTTGTAAAACCGCAGGCGGGTGAGATTGTTTTGTGTGGCTTGCCTATTAATCAAGCTTTAAAACAAAATTTGATTTCTTATGTTCCCCAAAGTGAAGAAGTGGACTGGCAATTTCCTGTGTCGGTTTATGATGTAGTAATGATGGGGCGTTATGGCTATATGAATTTTTTGCGCATTGCGAGGGAACAAGATAAACAAAAAGTTGCCGAAGCAATGGCGCGGGTGGATATTAGCCATCTAAAAAACCGTCAAATTAGTGAACTGTCAGGCGGTCAAAAAAAGCGCGTTTTTTTGGCGCGAGCATTAGCCCAAGAAAGTAAAATCATTTTATTGGATGAGCCTTTTACGGGAGTGGATGTTAAAACTGAAAAAGCTATTATGGATTTATTGGATGAACTGCGTAATTTGGGTCATTTAATTTTAATCTCTACCCACAATCTAGGAACAATTCCAGAGTTTTGTGACCAAGTGGTTATGATTGACCGTACAATTTTGGCAGCAGGAAGTACCCAAAGCACTTTTACCCAAGCCAATCTTGAAAAAGTTTTTGGCGGTGTTTTGCGCCAGATTCGTTTGGCAGGTAAAGATTTGCATGATGACGACGACCATCGAGCGGTTACGATTTTGGCAGATGATGAAGTGCCAGCAGTGTTTTATGGTGTTCATGACGTCAAAAACCACAATCACAACACACCCATCAAGGCTGGCGGGCAGCAAAATATGAATCAGCGTAAATTTATACCCAAGGAAGCTGTCAAAGATGATTGAAGTGTTGCTTGAGCCTTTTATGTATAACTACATGGTAAAAGCGATTTTATTAAGCGCTTGTGTGGGTGGTGTATGTGCTTTTTTGTCAGCGTATTTGATGCTAAAGGGCTGGTCATTGATTGGCGATGCGTTGTCTCACGCAGTTGTGCCGGGCGTAGCGATCGCTTATGCTTTGGGCTTGCCTTATGCTTTGGGCGCATTTTTTTCAGGAATTTTAGCAGCCTTGGCAATTTTATGGATAAAATCGATTACCAAACTGCGTGAAGATGCCATTATTGGGTTTATTTTCACCACATTTTTTGCGTTGGGGTTATTTATTATTTCACTAAACCCAACTTCAGTTAATGTACAAGAAATTATTTTTGGTAATATTTTGGGCATCGCTGATGATGATGTTTGGCAAGTTGGCATAATTATGCTGATTTCTTTTATTTTTTTGCTGGTATACAACAAAGATTTGTTGCTGGTTTTTTTTGATGAAGTTCATGCCAAATCAATTGGGCTATCACCAAGATTGTATCAGATACTTTTTTTTAGTTTGTTAAGTGCTTGTGTGGTTGCAGCACTGCAAACTGTAGGGGCAATTTTGGTTATCGCTATGGTAATTACACCTGGGGCAACCGCATATCAGCTCACGGACAAATTCCGCTCTTTGTTATGGATTGCAGGCTTTTTGGGCATAGTTACCAGCGCTTTGGGTACTTATATCAGTTATTATTTAGATGGAGCGACAGGCGGGGTAATTGTTACCTTGCAAACTTTACTATTTCTTTTAGCTTTTTTGTTTTCGCCTAAATATGGTTTATTAAAACAATATCAAAAAAGACAAGTCAAACAAAAAATGGTCTTATAATGACGTCTATAATAATCAATTGGATTGCCGAACCTTTAAGTCATGTTTTTATGCAAAATGCACTGATGGCCGCCTTATCTATTAGTGTGGTATGTGCAATTTTATCGTGTTATGTGGTGTTAAAGGGATGGTCTTTAATGGGGGATGCAATTTCACACGCGGTATTTCCAGGTGTTGTGGTAGCTGTTTTGCTTGGCATTCCCATAGTCTTAGGGGCGTTTGTTGCAGGGCTTTTTTGCGCAATGTCTGTTGGTTATCTAAAAAATCATACCCGCCTAAAAGAAGATACACTGATGGGTGTTGTGTTTGCTGGTATGTTTGCTGTTGGGTTGGTGATTTTTACAAAACTAGACACCAGTCAGCACTTAAAACATATTTTATTCGGCAATCTTTTGGGTATTAGTCAAGAGATGTTGTGGCAGACTTTGCTGATTTGTGCGCTGATTTTGGTAGTGATGTTGATTAAAAAGCAAGATTTATTATTATACTGTTTTGACCCAAGCCATGCTCGTGTTTCTGGATTGTCCTTAAATTTTTTACATTATGGACTTTTGATATTGCTTTCAGCAACCATTGTGATGGCAATTCAGGCTGTTGGAGTGATTTTGGTGGTGGCGATGTTAATCTCTCCAGGTATTACCAGCTTTATGCTGTGCAAACGCTTTAATTCCATGTTGCTGCTGGCAATCATTACCGCTTGCCTTTCAAGTTTTTTGGGCGTGATTGTCAGTTACCATTTGGATTCAGCAACAGGTTCAACCATTGTGTTGTTGCAAGCGTTATTTTTTGTAATTGCCATTGTGTTTGAAAAGGCTCGTTGTACATTTTTCGCTGAAAAAATATTCAATAAATCTAAATAGCATTTGGGGTTTGTAATACCTCCAATATCGCATTAATTTTATCAAAACATTCCTGATATTCATCATCTTGTTTGGATTTAATGGTAATGCCGCCACCTGCCCAAAGGCTTACAGTATGATGATGGGCTTGTAGGGTGCGAATCAGAACATTCCATTGACCTGTTCCATCAAAATTCATATAACCCAGCGTTCCACAATACGCCCCACGACTGCTTTTTTCCAATTCAAAAATAATTTCGCAAGCTCTTTTTTTGGGCGCTCCTGTGATGGAACCTGCTGGCAGACTACCAAAAAGTACCTCAAAACTGCTCACATCTTCTTTTAAAGTTGCAGTGATGGTGCTTACCATATGATGAACATTATAAAAACTTTCAATTTCAAACCGTTTAGGGGTTTTTACAGAACCAATTTTGGCGTATTTTCCCAAATCATTTCTTAATAAATCCACAATCATTAAATTTTCACTAATATCTTTTTGGCTGTTTTGTAATTCATCTTTTAAGAGTTTGTCTTTAATAATATCATTATCTCGCGGGCGTGTGCCTTTAATGGGTTTGGTTGTAATGATGGTTTGATTGTTTTGTTGTTTAAAAGTAAAAAATAATTCTGGCGACATGGACAATAATTCAAAATCATCAATTAATAAATAACCAGCAAAAGGAGCATTAATTTTTTGGATAAGGTTGGGTAGGTAATGATAAAGTTTTTGCTGTAATTTTCCTTGCCATAGTTGAGTTAAATTAATTTGATAAGCATCACCCGCCATTAGATAATTTTGGGTTTGATAAAATGCTTTTTGATATTCATTTTTTTGCCAAAGTGGATTTAATTGACAAGGTTTAATTAGGCTAAAATAAGAATTATGTTTTGGGTGAATTATTTTTAAAATACATTGATAAATTTTTTCAATAAAATCATCATCACCAAAATAATCAACCAGCACCAGTCCCATCTTTGCTTTTTTAAGATAAATATCATAATGACCTAAATAAGCACTGGGCTGACTTTGTTTGGTGCTAATGGCAAAATTTAATGCATTGGCACCAATATCATAACCAATAAATCCCATTAATCCATGACAGTAGTTATTTTGTGAGGTGTCATCGTTATCTGTTTTATTAATAACATTTTGCTGATGATTTTGTATGTTATTTTGATAATGGATAATTTCTTTTAACCAATTATCATAGGTGGTTTGGTTTTTATTTAATAAAATATTGAAATTATTTCTGATTTTTTGATGACTATCGAAACTTGAAGAATTAGGGTAAAGTGTCCAAGATAGTTTTGGTAAAATTCCAAGTACAGGATTGTTATGATTATTTAAAAAACAAGGTTGCCAATTAGGATAAAATTGACCAATTAACCTGGTCAATTGAGCGATTGATAAATCAGTCTGAATAAAAATTTGCTTCATAAAAAATTATAATAAAACCCCAATAACGGCGATTGGGGTTTGGTAAAACGAAGAATTATGGTGTGAATTTTTTAATAATCAATGCGGCATTTGTGCCCCCAAAACCAAAACTGTTACTCATGATGGTATCAAGTTTGGTAGAACGAGTTTGAGTAACAATGTCAAAATCTTTGGCATTTTCGTCAAGCTCATGAACATTGATATTTGGAGCGATGAAATCATGATTCATCATCAAAAGACAATAAATTAGCTCTTGAGCACCAACCGCACCTAAACTGTGTCCCGTCATTGATTTGGTTGAGCTGATGGGTGGTGTATTGTCTTTGCCACCAAATGCTTCAGCAATGGCATTTAGTTCGGTAATATCACCAAGTGGCGTGCTGGTGCCATGACTATTGACATAATCAACACGTTCAAGACCTGCTTGATTTAGAGCGATTTTCATGCAGCGAACCGCGCCTTCACCACTAGGGGCAACCATTTCAGCGCCATCCGAGGTTGCGCCATAACCAACAATTTCAGCTAAAATTGTTGCTCCACGCGCCAAAGCACTGTCTAAACTTTCAACAACCACCATGCCACCACCGCCAGCAATGACAAAGCCATCACGAGTTTTATCATAGGGACGACTGGCGGTTTGTGGTGTGTCATTATATTGGGTACTCATTGCGCCCATTGCATCAAACATACAAGATTGTGTCCAATGTTCGGCTTCTCCACCGCCAGCTAGTACAATATCAGCCTTACCCAACATAATCAATTCGGCGGCATGACCAATGCAATGGCTGGATGTTGCGCAAGCACTGGAGATAGAATAGCTAATACCTTTAATTTTTAGCCCTGTTGCTAAAGTTGCTGAAACGGTACTACTCATGGTTTTGGGAACCGCCATTGCCCCAACTCCGCGAAGCCCTTTAGTGCGCATATTATCCACTGAAGTTGAAACATCAAAAGTAGAAGCGCCGCCCGAACCTGCCACGACTGCCACACGCGTATTGCCAGCAATGTCATCTAAAGTGAAACCCGCCTGCTTGAGTGCTTGCAACGAGCTTAAATAAGCAAATAAACTGGCTTCACTCATAAAACGTTTTAGTTTGCGGTCAATTGCAGAAGTATCTAAGTTTGCGGTATCAATGCTGCCTGATACTTGGGATTTAAAACCTTGGTCGGCGTAACTTTGGTTAAAAATAATGCCAGATTTTCCATTAAAGAGTGCATCTTTAACACTCTGTAAATCATTCCCAAGGCAAGAGACAATACCCGCTCCTGTAATCACCACTCTTTTTTGCATGTGTTTATCCAATTGGTTAAAATTATTTAGATTATAACAAAAAAGCCGCCCGACACCAAAACTTCTGAATAAAAGGCATTGATTAATCTCTGCGTTCAGGTAGATTGACGTTCATCTCTAAAATATCCATGTTATCTTCTTGGCGCTGCTGAATGTCCACATCGTCTTTTTGTACACCTTGGATATATTTATTAACTACTTCCAAAATCTCTTGCTTCATCTCTTCTACACGTTCAGCTGATAGGCGCATATTGAGTCTGTGATTGGTGGCAACAATGACTTTTAAGCGGTCTTTAGCGATATCAGCGCTGCTTTGGGTTTTTTCTTGATTGTCTCCAAACAATTTAAACATAGATTTCATCATAATCATCCACCAAATAACTTAGCAAAAAAACCTTTTTTCTTAACGTCAATATGGCGTAAAGGACGGTCTTCTCCCAAAAAACGCGCAACAATATCATCATAACATTGACCAGCTGCCGATTCTTTATAAAAAATTACAGGTTTGCCACAGTTGGATGCTTCTAAAACGGCATTGCTTTCTGGTACAACTCCAATCAGATGCACTCGTAAAATATCATTGGCAATGTCGTCAATACCCATCATTTCTTTCTTTTCAACACGCTCGGGGTTGTAACGAGCAATGATTAAATGTTCTTTAACTTGTTTACCTTCTTTTGCTTTTTTGGTTTCAGATTGTAAAATACCAATAATTCGGTCAGAATCACGCACGCTAGAGACTTCAGGATTAGTAACGATTAACGCTTCATCAGCATGGTACATTGCAAGTTTGGCACCGCGTTCAATGCCAGCAGGACTGTCACAAATGATGTATTCAAAACCCAAATCCTCAGAAAGTTCACGCATCACCTGAGCAACACCTTCATCAGTTAGTGCATCTTTGTCACGAGTTTGCGATGCAGGCAGGATAAATAAATTTTCCAGTTCTTTGTCTTTAACCAAAGCTTGGGGTAGGGTGGTATTACCCGAAATAACATCAATAAAATCATATACAATTCGGTTTTCACAGCCCATAATCAAATCTAAATTGCGCAGACCAACGTCAAAATCAATCACGACTGTTTTATGACCACGCATAGCAAGACCTGCCCCAAAAGAGGCGCTGGTGGTGGTTTTGCCAACCCCGCCTTTACCTGAAGTTACGACAATGATTTTTGCCACAAAGATACTCCTAACATAAAAATTATTGAAATTTAAAAAAATGATAAAATAGCAATTTGGGTTAATTTTTCATTAGAGTAAAAGCCAGCCCTTCTTTTTCGTCATAACTAACTTGTACTGCTTTATCAATAAATATTTCGGGAATGTCATCACGCAAACAATATGTACCAGCCACTGATACCAAAGATGGGTTAAAGCGCTGGCAAAAAATACGTGCTTTCTTGTCGCCCGTTGCTCCTGCAACCAGTCGTCCAAACCCGCGCCCATAAACGTGTAAATTGCTGTCAGTAATGGCTTCAGCACCCCAGTTTACACCCCCAAGAATGACCAAATCTCCTCCTAAGTGTTGAAAACTTTGTCCTGAACGCAACATACCATCACAAATACAGCTGTTTAAACCATCTTGGTCATTATTCATTACTCGCACAGATGTGTTTTTAGTGGGTGTGTCTAAATTATCTTGACTGGGGGTTTCATTAATGGCAATTGAATCAGCTGATTTTTCGGGTTTTAACGTTTCAATTCTTTGACCATCTGCTGGAAGTATTGCTAGGCGCATCTTAATGGCTTGTTCGCTCAAAACGCCATCAATTACCCCAATTGGCTGAATGCCTAGCGCCCACAGCATGTCTACCAAATTTACCAAGTCTAAATCAACTGAGCTATCAATCACAACAGGAACTGAACCTGTAGATTTTTTTAAGAAAGTAGCAACCTCATGATGAATTTGCACAAGATTGTCGGTATTAATTTTTAAGCGACTAAACGCCAACATTTTTCCAAATAAAGCAATGGCTTTCATAATATATTACCGTATCCATATTGATTAAAACATCCATCCAACTGGAGTGGATTTTTATCTATTACAAATTTTATGCCATATTATTTTTTATTTTGTATTATGATGATTTAATACATTAAGATGACTGTATAAATAATAAGCATTTTATCTGTTATTGTCTATCTATTTATAAAAAAATTCTAAGGGAGTGGCAATTGTTCTTTATGTTTCCATTGTTGAATTTTGATTTGCTTTTCAAAGGCTGTTAAGCCATCATTAATGACATCACCAACTAATTTTTCAAGTTCAGGGCGCGTTGTATCAAGCTCAGCGATGCCTTTGGCGATATGCACAACTAATGCATCTAAAGTTTGACTACTAAATAAATGTTCATTTACCGCCAAAGTAACATTCTCACCAATATGTTTACCAACGTGGGTGATTTGGTTTTCAATAAGACTGCCAGCAATGGGAATCAGTTTTAGATATTTACGAAGTTCAGGCGTATCCGTGAGTGCTTTTTCAACCGCTATGCCAATATCTAAAGACAGCTTTTTGCCTGTATCTGCCAAAAAAGCCTCTTGAAGCTTGGGTAATAGTTCACTTCGTAAAATGTCCAAAATCACTTTTTCTAATTCAGGACGATTTTTGTCAATCGTGGATTGCACTAAAGCTTGATGAGTTTTTGATTGAGAGAGCTGCTCACGAAAATTATCAATGGCTGTTAAAATAACTCTATCAGATAATTCCTCTAAAATGACATGATAATAAAACTGGGCAGAATTTAACCATTTTTCTGGAATAACCTTGATATTCATACTGTGTAGGCGTTTAATAATCACGCCTGCACGTAAAAGTCTTAACGCACGTAACGCTGGAAAACAGCCCAAAGCCTCATACCAATGTACAAAAGGAAAGAAAAACCAGCGAAAATAAGTTTTTTTAATGATGGCACGCATCCAACGCAAAATCAGCTCTGCTATCCAAAAAACGGTAAATACACCGCCAATCGCTGAAATGGTTGTGTGTTCATGAACTTGATAAGTAGTTAAAATATCAACAAAACCAAACCATTGAGCAAATTTGGTCGCAAAACCACTCATCAGGATTTTGTCAGTCATAATAAGCAGCAAATCTAAAACCAAAAGAAGTAACATGATGATATCGTAAACAATCTTGGTTTTATTTGGCGATATGGTTTCTTTGTCCTGATTAAATAAAGGAATCACATCATCAGGAATTTCGTTTTGTTTAGGTGTTTTTAAATCTTGTAAAGATGGAGTTTGTCGTATTTTTGTCATGGGACGATTGCCACTATGAGTTATTACCAATATTGATTACTAGTATGATGAAAAATCTGAAAGCATGGCATCAATACGAGCATCTTTGGCTTGCCATGTAGTATCCAACCAAGTGTAAAGCTGATGCTTGATAATATCATCACTGCTATATTTACCCTGTTTTAGTGCGTCCAATAATTCATCACTCATTTTGGCGTGACGAATATCTACCGCTAATTTTGAAATATTGCCCTGCCATAAATCACGGTATTGAGGTATGCCATCAGGATAAACAATGGTCATGTCTAAAATCCCATCAATTTTATCACCAAGCATTTGTAACGCAAGAGCAAAGCCGCCCGCTTTAGGTTTTAATAAATGTCGATAGGGTGAATTTTGATGGTTGTGTTTTTTGGTTGTAAAACGCGTACCTTCTAAATAATTTAATAATACAAAAGGCTTATCCTGTAGTAATGCACAAGCACGACGAGCCTCATCTAAATCTTGACCAGCAAGCGCAGGGTTTTTGGCAATGGCTTCTTTGCTGTGGCGTTTCATCATCGGAAAGTCTAGCAAATAAAAAGCTTGACCTACAATAGGAATGTATAAAAGTTCATGTTTGGTAAAAAATCGGGTAATTGGCAATCGACCAGCGCTAATATATTGAATAATGCTGGTATCTACCCAAGATTGATGATTGCAGATTAGTAAGTATTTGCCATCCGCTTTTAAATCATCGCTAATATGAATTCGCCAATCTTTTTTTGGTAGCACTGTATCAATCAGTGTATTGTTGGTATTTATCCAGTGATTGGCGATTTTAATAATGGCTTTATCAGCATATTTGGATTTGCCAAATACTTTAAATGCGCCCGCCAAAAATAATGGAGAACCAACCATTAAACTATTCAATCCAATTACGCCAGCATTAGCGGTTAGACAGAGTTTTTGAGCAAGCATCGGTGATTTTTCATGCACTATTTGCAATAGTGGAATGGAATAATGGCTGGACATGACAAGATAACTAAAAAACAAAACCATTCATTCTACCAAAGATTTTAAAAATCTTTAATATGGTTTTAATGAGTTATGGAATAAACTACGCAAATTTGACAAATTTTAACGTAATAGTAACAACTTTGCGATGGCATTAACATTTTGTCTTTTAGTTCTTAGGCATAAAAATATTACCAAAAGATAAATAAAAAACACTACTAATTAACTACACGCTAGCAACATAAAAACAAGAAGTTTTTGGATAAATGGTATAGAATAGTGGATAATATATTATCATTGGTGATGTATGCCAAAATAGTTGAGGAGCTTTTATGAAAAAATTACTTGCAGTTACAGTAATGAGTGCCAGCATGGTGATTTCAGGTTGTGCTACTACAGGCGGTACTGGTGGTGGTCAAATGTCAGATACTGCTAAAAAGTCAGGGTTGGGCGCATTAGCAGGTGCAGTTCTGGGCGCAGGTATTTCAAAAGCCACTGGTGGTGAGCATACCAAACGTGATGCCGCGATTGGTGCGGTTTTGGGTGCAGGTGTGGGCGCATATATGAGCCGTCAAGCCAAGCAAATCGAGCAAGATATGGCAGGCACAGGTGTAGAAGTCAAACAAGACCCACAAACTGGCAATATTGATTTGGTAATGCCTGGTAATGTAACGTTTGCTAATGATGATGCAACTATTAACCCTGCATTTTATGCTAATTTAAATCAGCTTGCCAGAACGATGATGAATTATAACCAAACCACCATTGTGGTATCTGGTCATACAGACAGTAATGGTAGTGATGCTTATAACTTGAATCTATCACAGCGCCGTGCTTTATCAGTTAAAAATTATCTAGTTGGTCAAGGTGTGCCAGCAAGCCGTATTCAAACCTTGGGTTATGGCGAATCTAGCCCAATCGCAGATAATTCAACAGAATATGGTCGTTCACAAAACCGTCGTGTGGAATTAACCATTAACGCACCACAATCTTTAAATTAACCATTTAATCCAATTATTAAGTTGGGGTTAATGTAATGGTAAAAAATGGATACTTTGTATCCATTTTTATTTTTGTTAATTTATAACATATAAATCATACAAAAAACACTGCAAAAGAGTAAAAAATGCTTTTGAATAAAAACAGCTAATAGATTGAAATAATAACCATTTTTATTTATTATTCATTTTACAATTATTATCAATTATTAGGCGACACCTGATTAAATTTTGTTTATAATGGAATAAATTCCCTATAAGGAAAATTTTATGCTCAGTGATTTATTCCATCAATTTTTACCCATTTTTTTTATTACGTTTGGTGTGCTTATTTTGTTTTTTTTATTCATGGGGATTGGTTATATTTTTAAAAAACAACCCCTAAAAGGTTCATGTGGCGGTGTAGCGAATTTGATGGGTGATGAATATTGTCAGTTTTGTGGTAATGACCCCAATAAATGTGAGAGCAGTCAAGCTGAAATGCGCCAAATTCAAGAAAAAGCAGGCAAACTTGCTAAAAAGGTCTGAGATTTTTTGATGTTATCTGTTCTTTGATTTTATCTAAAAAAAATGGGTAAACTGCCTGACTGATGTCAGGCTTTTTTATATGGATATTTTGATTAAATTATGAGTAAAAATAATACCAATGATGATTTTAATAAAGATAAGAAATTTTTATCCATGATACTGGTTTTTTTGATTTTATTATCGGTAAATATGCGCTCTCCCATCGTTATGATAGGTTCTTTGGCAGATATTTTAAATCAATCGCTTGGATTGTCTACATTATATTTGGGGTATTTAGGGGCTTTACCATTGCCATTATTTGCTTTAGGGGCGTTGATAACACCACGTTTGATTGCCAATTTTGGATTGATGAGGCTGATTGTTGTTGTAACTACGATTTTAACAGTTGCAATTTTGCTGAGAGTATGGGTAGGGATGATTGGAGTTTTTATCGGGACGTTTGTATTATCTTTAATGATTGGTATCTTGAATGTGGCAATTGCTCCATTTATCAAACAATATCTACCCAATCACATTACCATCGCTACAGGAATTTTTAGTTTAAGTATGTCCGTATCAGCAGGTTTTTTAGCTTGGCTGGTTGTTCCTTTGTCAAAGATGCTAAACTGGCAGTTTTCTTTGAGTGTTTGGGCGATATTTGCTGCATTGGCGGTATTAATTTTTATCATTAGAATTCAAAAAATTAGCCAGGTCAATGGTGTTTTCAATCAAAAAACAAATCAAAATTTAACCATAAATAATGGTTTTCAGACACACTTTTTGGTTTGGAAAAATAAAATGGCATGGTGTTTGGGAGTCTTTTTTGGTCTGCAATCATTGTTGTTTTATAGTGTGGCAAGTTTTTTATCGCTGGTAGGCGTTAGCTATGGTTTGTCTAATGAGCAAGCAAGTGTGGCGGTTTTGGTTTTTCAATTTGCTGCTCCTGTAGCAATTTTTATGATGACTGCACTGATAAAAAGAAATTTTTCTATAAAAATTATTGCATTGACCAGCGCTATTTGTAATGCAGTTGGCGCATTTGGTTTGATTGTACTGCCTGATTTTTTATATCTATGGTCGGCAATGATGGGCTTTGGCGGTTCAGCAATTTTTACGTTGGTACTTATGTTATTTTCCCTAAAAACCAGCAGTTTGCAAGCTGCTCGTGATTTATCAGGTATGGTGCAGGTGGTTGGTTATGTCATTGCATTTTTTGGACCTTTGATTTTAGGTCAATTATTTCACAAAACAGGCGATTGGCAATTGCCTTTATGGACGCTTTTTGGACTGATGGCATTTAATGTTGGGTTTGCAAATTGGGCAGGAAATGAGAATAAAATTGATGTTTGAGTAATATCAAAATAAAACGCCATAAGACATGGCGTTTATTAATTAGTGTTCCCAAATTTTAAAGATTAAACTGCCATTTGTGCCACCAAATCCAAAACTGTTACTCATAACATACTTTAAATCAGATACCAAACGCTGATGGTGGGGGATATAATCTAAAGTACAACGAGGGTCGGGATTATCTAAGTTAATCGTTGGTGGAAGAATTTGATGTTGTAGAGCTAGCACACTAAAAATTGCCTCAATAGCACCGGCTGCCCCAAGTAAGTGTCCTGTCATAGACTTGGTAGAACTGACCAAAATATCATTGCCAAATAAAGCAGTAATCGCTGCACTTTCGGCGATATCACCCGCAGGAGTGCTGGTGCCATGAGCGTTAATATAACCAATTTGAGATACATCAATTGCTGCATCATCAATGGCATTTTGCATGGCACGTCTTGCCCCTTGACCATCTTCTGGCGGTGCGGTGATGTGGCTGGCATCATCACTCATACCAAATCCTGCTAGTTCAGCTAAAATTTTTGCACCACGAGCTTTAGCGTGAGCAAGGCTTTCTAAAACTAAAGCTCCAGCTCCATCACCCAGCACAAAACCATCACGGTCTTTGTCAAATGGGCGACTGGCTTTTTGTGGGTTGTCATTGCAGCCAGATAGAGCATGCATGGCTCCAAAACCTGCCATGCCAAGTGCTGTAGATGCTTTTTCACTGCCACCAACCAAAACAGCATCCAAGTCGCCATATGCAATCAGCCTTGCTCCAAGTCCAATAGCGTGAGTGCTTGTGGTGCAAGCGGTTGCGGTGGCAAGATTTGCCCCTTTTAATCCGTGACGAATAGCAATCAATCCTGCGGGCATGTTGATGATGGTGCCGGGAATGATAAAAGGTGAAACTTTGTTGATTCCAAGTTCTTTTAAAGTGTCTCTACTATTTTCTAAGGTTTGTAATCCACCAATTCCAGAACCCATAATGACACCAAAGCGTTCATTAGCAACATTGACGGGTAAAAAATCACCTGTTATACCATCGGTTAATTTTGCATCAAACAGTGCTTGAGCTGCAACCACTTGTGCATAATGCATAAATTCATCATAACGGCGAACATCTTTGGGGTTTAAAAACTGTTTGGCGTCAAAATTTTTAACCAGCCCTGCAATGCGTGAGCGAAAGTCAGTAACATTTTCATTTTTAACAAACTTTTCTATTTTGACAATACCGCTTTTGCCTGCAATGAGGTTTTGCCAAGTGGTGGAAATATCATTGCCTAGCGGCGTGATTGCCCCCATGCCAGTAATGACAACACGTTCGCAATCAGAACGTTCATAGTGTGGAGGCTTGGTAGGTCGCATAAAGGTGGCTGTCATGATATTTTTTTCCGTCAACAAAAACCGTATATTAGCATGATTTTATCGAGATTTACAGTTTACGCTTGTTAATTTTTAGATTTTATCTATTTTAACATCTAATTTTAATTGTATTGGTTGTTTTGATAGTTTGTTTGGTTTTAAAATAAAAAAAATTTCCCAAAGTTTTGGCTTTGGGAAATTTGTAAGAATGCAAGTTTGGATTATTTGCGATCTTCGATTTTTACGAATGCACGATGTTTTTCGCCAATATAACGCTGACGTGGGCGACCAATTTTGAATGGTTCTGAGTGCATTTCTGTCCAGTGGGCAATCCAGCCTGCGGTACGTGCCAAAGCAAAAATCACAGTAAACATAGAAGTTGGGATACCAATGGCTTTTAGAATGATGCCAGAGTAGAAGTCTACGTTTGGATATAGTTTGCGCTCAATGAAGTATGGGTCAGATAAAGCGATGCGTTCAAGTTCCATGGCAAGAGCAAGTTTTGGATCATTTACGCCTAAAGCTCCCAATACTTGGTCGCAAGTTTGCTTCATGACTTTAGCACGTGGGTCAAAGTTTTTATAAACGCGATGACCAAAGCCCATTAATTTAGCTTCACGGCGTTTAACTTTTTCCATAAATTCAGCAACGTGTTCTACTGAGCCAATTTCATCAAGCATATTAAGTACCGCTTCGTTTGCGCCGCCATGTGATGGTCCCCAAAGGGCAGCAATCCCTGATGCAATACAAGCGTATGGGTTTGCGCCAGTTGAGCCTGCTAGACGCACAGTAGAAGTAGAAGCATTTTGCTCGTGGTCAGCGTGCAGGGTGAAAATCTTATCCATGGCATCAACCAAGATAGGATTCGGCTTGTAATTTACGTCGCCCGGGGTGGCAAACATCATGTATAAAAAGTTTTCAGAATAACTAAAATCTTTTCTTGGATACAAGAAAGGTTCGCCGATAGAATATTTGTAACTCATTGCAGCAAGAGTTGGCACTTTAGCAATTAAATCTACTGCGGTGTCATCACGGTGAGCAGGGTCAGAGATGTCCAAATGATTGTGGTAAAATGCAGATAATGCACCAACCACACCAATCATAATTGCCATTGGGTGAGCATCACGACGGAAACCTTCAAAGAATTTACGCAGTTGGTCGTGCACAGGCATGTGGTTATTTACACGAGCATAAAAAGCATCTTTTTGCTCTTGAGTAGGTAAATCACCATATAATAAGGCATAACAAACCTCTAGATAATCAGCATTGTCAGCCAAATCATCAATAGCGTAACCACGATGCAGTAGCTCACCTTTATCGCCATCAATATAGGTTAAGGCAGACTCAACTGGAGCTGTCGCCATAAAGCCGGGGTCATACGTCCAAAAACCCGCTTTTGAAACAGCGCTTACATCCAATACAGGACGACCTAGCGAGCTTTCCAACACAGGCATATCATATTCTGTACCATCTACAACTAATTTAACTTGTTTTGTCATATTGACCTCTTCTTTGTTTGATTCCGTTTTGCATTTGCTCTTTTATTCCATTCATCAGAGCGCCTACAAAAACTATAAACATAACCCATATCAACCCTGACCAAGGCTATGATGTCCTTTTATGCTAAAAAACAGAACAACCCTGTTCTGATTATGTTTTAGCTGTGATGATAATACCGAAACTTTAAATAACTTACAAGTTTTATTTTTAATAATTTTTTTATTATAAAAAAATATAAAATCAAAAATAATAATGGAAAATAAAATAAATATCCGCTTATTAAGCATAATCGAAATAATTTGTAACAATATTGCTAATTATTGAAGTATTTTTAACAAAAAATGCCAAAATTTACACAAAACCGCCAAATTTATTTGTAAAATTTTTCTAAGCGTTTTATAATTTGAGCAACTTAACTTAGTCGCTTTTTAAATGATAACCACTTACATTACTTAAAGTTTTGTTTGTTTTTATTTTTTTGTAAAGCCTTAAATTTGGTGTTTGTTGTTAAAAAATTGAATGGTACACATTTACTTGCCAGTGAAAGCGTTGCGTGACAAGGATTTGGTTTAAAGTGCTAACATGTTTTTGACAACCAGCCAGCTATCCCTTGCCATTTTTTTCGGCGTAATTTTAAGATAAGGATGCCCGCTGTGAAAAGCAACCGACCGATTAACCTTTCTTTAGGTCAAGTGATTGCGGTGAACTCAAAATCGCCTATCGCTATGGCTTCTATTTTGCACCGTGTTTCTGGCGTGGTGCTGTTTTTGCTTGTACCTGTCATGCTGTGCATTTTGCAAACTTCACTTGCTAGCGAAGCAGGATTTAGCGCTGTTTTTGACAACATTGCTTTGCGTTTTGTGGCGTGGGTATTTGTTGCCGCAACTGCTTATCATTTTGTAATGGGTGTGAAACATTTACTGGCTGACCTTGGCATGAATGAAGAGTTTGCTTCAGGTAAAACAGCAGCAGTAATTGCTTTTGTGATTGCCTTTGCCTTGATTATAGCTTCATTTGTATGGGTGATGTTCTAATGTCAAAAAATAGTTTTAGTGTAAAAAGTGCATCAGGCTTGACAGGTTCAGGTTCGCGCGATTGGTTTTTGCAGCGTTTAAGTGCTGTTGTTTTGGCGGTTTATAGTCTGGTAATGATAGGATTTTTCCTAACCAACGACGTCACTTATCAAACCTGGCATGCCTTTATGAGTGCTACAGGCATGAAAGTCTTTACTTTAGTAGCATTGGCTGCTTTGGTGTTTCATGCGTGGGTGGGTATGTGGACAGTATTTACTGACTATGTCAAAGCAACAGGTTTGCGCATCTTTTTACAAATTGCAACGGTAACAGCAATTTTTGTTTATTTGTTCTGGGGCATGATGATTTTTTGGGGTTAAGTTTCCAAAAATTTAACGTTTCTCCATAGCTATATAATTAGGAATTAACATGGCATCAGCACAAGATAATAAAATTCACAACGTCCCAACTTTAAATTTTGACGCTGTTATTGTTGGCGGTGGTGGTTCTGGCATGCGTGCCTCACTTCAATTAGTTGAAGGGGGTATGAAAGTTGCCGTTTTAACTAAAGTTTTCCCAACTCGTAGCCATACTGTAGCTGCCCAAGGTGGTATTGGTGCGTCTTTGGGAAATATGAGTGAAGACAACTGGCATTTTCACTTTTATGACACTGTAAAAGGTTCTGACTGGCTTGGTGACCAAGACGCCATTGAATACATGTGTCGTGAAGCACCCAAAGTTGTATACGAACTTGAGCATATGGGCATGCCTTTTGACCGTAATGCTGACGGTACAATTTATCAACGCCCATTTGGTGGTCATAGTGCCAATTATGGCGCAAAACCAGTGCCGCGTGCGTGCGCTGCTGCAGACCGTACAGGTCATGCGCTATTACACACTTTATACCAAAAGAATTTGGAAAAAGGCACTCAGTTTTATGTAGAATGGATTGCTTTGGATTTAATCAAAGACCATAATGGCGATATTAATGGTGTGATTGCTTTAGAACAAGAAACTGGTGATATTGCACTTTTCCAAGCCCATACCACTGTATTGGCAACAGGTGGGGCAGGTCGTATTTTCCGTGCATCAACCAACGCCTATATCAATACAGGTGATGGTTTGGGTATGGCGGTGCGCGCAGGTATCCCATTGCAAGATATGGAATTTTGGCAATTCCACCCAACAGGCGTGGCAGGTGCTGGCGTGCTATTAACCGAAGGTTGTCGTGGTGAAGGGGCGATTCTTCGCAATAAAAATGGCGAAGCCTTTATGGAGCGTTATGCTCCAACTCTAAAAGACTTGGCGCCACGTGATTTCGTATCTCGTTCTATGGACCAAGAAATTAAAGAAGGTCGTGGCTGTGGACCACATGGTGATTATATCGTGATGGATATGACTCACTTAGGTCATGCTGAAATCATGAAGCGCTTGCCATCAGTATTTGAAATTAGCCATAATTTTGCTAACGTTGATATTACCAAAGAACCAGTACCTGTTGTACCAACCATCCACTATATGATGGGCGGAATTCCAACCAATATTCATGGTCAAGTTACAGTGCCTGACCTAGAAGCGGGTGTTGATGAGGAAGGTTTGTACGCAAAAGGTAAAGTGATCAAAGGATTGTACGCTATTGGTGAATGTGCGTGCGTGTCTGTACACGGGGCAAACCGCTTAGGTACAAACTCATTGCTTGACCTTGTGGTCTTTGGCCGCGCTGCAGGTCAGCATATTTTGGATGAGTTTGCTAATTCTGATTTAAGCTATAAACCAACCAACCCAAATGTACTTGACTTTACCAAAGCGCGTTTGGATAAATTGCAAAATTCTACTTCAGGCTATAATGCTCAAGAAGTCGCTGATGAAATTCGTGCAACCATGCAGGCTCACGCTGGTGTTTTCCGCACTCAAAAACTGATGGATGAAGGCGTGAAGAAGATTTTAGCGCTGGAAGAAAAAGTTAATAACATCCATTTGGCTGATAAATCACAAGTCTTTAATACCGCTCGTATTGAAGCCTTAGAAGTTGCTAACTTATATGAAGTTGCCAAAGCAACCATGATTTCAGCATCACTACGCCATGAATGTCGTGGAGCGCATAACGTTCTAGATTATGAACGTGATGCCGACGATGATTACGCACCACTTGGGCGTAATGACCATGACTGGATGAAACATACCCTTTGGTATTCTGAAGGAAACCGCGTGATTTACAAACCTGTACGTAAGACTCCGCTAACTGTGGATTATTGCGTGCCTAAGGTTCGTACTTTCTGATTTAGCATCTTCTAATTTACCGATTTTAGATAATTAAAGCAGAGTAAAGCCAAGAAAAAGCCAAACTCTGCTTACAAATCACGGAGACAGATAATGAGTCGTGGAACTCGTACTATTGAAATCTACCGCTATGATCCTGACAAGGATAAAGCCCCATACATGCAAACATACACCATTGAGCTGTTAGATTCTGACCGTATGCTGCTGGATGTGTTATTACGTCTAAAAAAACAAGATGAAACTTTGACATTTCGCCGCTCTTGCCGTGAGGGTATTTGCGGTTCTGATGGTATGAATATTAATGGTAAAAACGGCTTAGCTTGTTTGATTAATATGAATACTTTGCCAAATAAAATTGTTGTGCGTCCTTTGCCAGGTTTGCCTGTAATTAAGGATTTGGTTGTAGACATGAATCAGTTTTATGCACAATATGAAAAAGTGCAACCATATCTGATTAATCGTCAGCCACCGCCAGCCACTGAACGTTTACAATCACAAGCAGACCGTGAAAAATTAAATGGTTTGTATGAGTGCATCTTGTGTGCGTGCTGTTCAACATCATGCCCATCATTTTGGTGGAACCCTGATAAATTCTTAGGTCCATCGGCACTGCTTAATGGTTACCGCTTTATTATCGATAGTCGTGATACTGATACCAGAGCCCGTCTTGCTCGTCTTGATGACCCGTTTAGTTTGTTCCGTTGTCGTGGTATTATGAACTGTGTTTCGGTTTGTCCAAAAGGATTGAATCCAACAAAAGCAATTGGACATATTCGCAACATGCTTCTTGAAGCAGCCAGTTGATGAACTGATGTTAAAAAAGCCGCCATTTATGGCGGTTTTTTTAGTGTTTATTATGATTGTTGTGCTGCATATTTTATAAATATAATGTTGTTCATAATTATTTATATTAAAGTCAATTTTTCAAAATTCCTGATGGATAAAGCGGTATTTCAATGTTAATGTAACTTGTCTTATTGATTCAAATGGCGTACACTATGCAGATGAATGTTTGACCTAAAAAAATCAACAACTTTTTGATTTTAACCAAAATAAATCAATTGAAGTTTGAGTAAATATTAACCCAAAAAGTGGCGATTATTATGACACAAAATAGCAAAGATACAATAGCTTATCAAAGTACCGAATTAACCGCCGATGGCGCTGCTTATGTAGAAGCCCTGTATGAAGATTATTTGGCGGATAAACAAAGTGTTAGTCCCGAATGGCAGGCTTATTTTGCCGAATATTTCCAAGAAAATGATGCCCCACATAATGCCATTAAAGAGCAGTTTTTGCTATTGGCAAAAAATCATAATCGTCCTATCGTTACCGAAAATTCCCCCACTATTGGCGATGCCAAACAAATGGCGGTACAGCAGTTAATCAGTGCTTATCGCCGTCGTGGGCATCGTCATGCCAATCTTGACCCATTAGGGCTGCAAAAACGGGATGTTGTCGAAGATTTAACTTTAGAATATCATGGTTTGTCGGCAGCAGATTTGGATACCATTTTCCCAACCACCTTGATGCACATTGGCAAAAACGAAGCCACTTTGCGTGAAATCATTGAAATCTGTGAGCGCATTTATTGTGGCAGTATTGGTTACGAATACATGCATGTGTTTACTGCTGCTGAAAAACGCTGGATTGAAGAATATATTGAATCCAATCAGGGCTATATCAAATTTGATACTGAAAAACGATTGGAAATTTTTGAGCGTTTAACGGCTGCCGAAGGTTTAGAAAAGTATCTTGCACGTAAATACACGGGTGTAAAACGTTTTGGTTTGGAAGGCGGCGAGAGTTTTATCCCTGCAGTGCATGAAATGGTTCAGCGTGTGGGCAAATATGGTGCTAAAGAAGTTGTAATTGGTATGGCGCACCGCGGTCGTTTGAATTTACTTGTTAATATTATGGGTAAAAACCCATCGGTGCTGTTTGACGAATTTGATGGTAAAATTCAGCCAACCGCTGGTTCAGGCGATGTAAAATATCATAATGGTTATTCATCAAATGTCATCACTCAAGGCGGTGAGGTGCATTTGGCGCTGGCGTATAACCCATCGCATCTTGAGATTGTCGCTCCTGTTATGCTTGGTTCTGTACGCGCCAGACAAGCTCGCCGTAGTGAAAAATATGGTTATGATATTGATAACAGTACTGTGTTACCAATCGTGGTACATGGAGATGCGGCACTTGCAGGTCAAGGCGTTAACCAAGAAACCTTCCAAATGTCACAAACTCGAGCTTATAAGACAGGCGGTACAGTTCATGTGGTGATTAACAACCAAGTTGGTTTTACTACATCTCGCCCAGAAGATGCTCGTTCAACCGAATACTGCACCGATGTTGCTAAAATGGTGCACGCGCCTGTGCTGCACGTTAATGGCGATGACCCAGAGGCTGTGGTATTTGCTGCCCAACTGGTATTGGATTATCGTACCAAATTTGGCAAGGATGTAGTACTTGATATTATGTGCTATCGCCGTAATGGTCATAATGAATCTGATGAACCTATGGCAACTCAGCCTTTGATGTATCAAACCATCAAAAATTTACCAACTACTCGCACTAAATACAGTCAAAAATTGGTTGCTCAAAATGTATTAAGCCAAGAACAAAGTGATGAGTTTGAAGAAAAATATCGCCTAGCACTAGATAATGGTCAAGATGTGGCAAATGGTTTGGTAAAAGAACCAAATACTGATTTGTTTGTGGATTGGAAACCTTATTTAGGTCATAGTCTTGAAGAAAATTATAATACAGGTGTTCCTGTTGAAAAATTAAAACAATACGCCCATGCACTTGCCAAAGTGCCAGAAGGTTTTGAATTACAACGTCAAGTTGCCAAGGTGCTAGAGCAACGTCTTTCCATGCAAACAGGACAAGAACCATTAAACTGGGGCGCTGCTGAAACCTTGGCTTATGCGTCTTTAGTAGATGAAGGTTCACTGGTTCGTATTACTGGTGAAGATGTGGGGCGTGGTACATTCTCGCACCGTCATTCAGAGTTGTTTAATATGAAAGACGGTAGTATGTACATTCCACTACAACACATTTCACCCAATCAAGCACGCTTTGCAACTTATAACTCGCTACTGTCAGAAGAAGCAGTATTGGCTTTTGAATATGGTTACGCATCTACCATGCCAAACGCCTTAATTGTTTGGGAGGCTCAATTTGGCGATTTTGCTAACGGTGCTCAGGTTGTGATTGACCAATTTATTTCATCAAGTGAAACTAAGTGGCAGCGCGTTTGTGGTCTAACCATGCTTTTACCACATGGTTTTGAAGGTCAAGGTCCAGAACATTCCTCAGCTCGTTTGGAGCGTTATTTGCAGCTTTGCGCTGAAGAAAATATGCAAGTAATTACCCCAACAACGCCTGCTCAAATTTTCCACGCTTTGCGTCGCCAAGTGGTGCGTCCCGTGCGTAAACCATTGGTGGTAATGTCGCCAAAATCGCTGCTTCGTCATCCATTGGCAGTGTCAAATTTATCAGAACTTGCCGATGGTCAATTTGAAACAGTCATTCCAGAAATTGACGTTATTAACAATGACAATGTAGTGCGTTTAGTGCTTTGTGGTGGTAAAGTTTATTACGATTTGTTAGAGCAACGTCGTAAGTTGGGTCTAACGGATGTAGCAATTGTGCGTATTGAGCAGCTTTATCCATTACCTGAGTCTCGCATTATTGAACAATTTGCTAAATATCCAAATCTTGAGCAAATCATGTGGGCACAAGAAGAACCATTAAACCAAGGCGCTTGGTACTATTTAGCGCCAGAGCTTTATCGTTTACAAGCCAGTGGCTTGACAGCTGCCAAAGTGGTAGAACCAGCAGCACGTCCAGCGGCGGCTGCACCAGCGACAGGCTCGCCAAAAATTCACCAAGCTCAACAAAAAGCAGTCATTGCTAAAGCTTTGAATGTCAAAGTTGAAGAGCTAAAATAAACATAACCTAGGTCAAGCCTATTTTATTGGGCTTGACCGCTTTTGTTTTTTTAATTTCAAATTAAACAAGTTGTAAAACTTAGGAGTTTTGTATGGCTGATATTAAAGCCCCCGTGTTTCCAGAATCTGTGCAAGATGGTACGATTGTAGAATGGCATGTTGCTGAAGGTGATGGCGTTGTTCGTGACCAAGTACTTGCTGAAATTGAAACTGATAAAGTGGTTTTGGAAGTGGTTGCTCCAGATAATGGTGTTTTAACTAGCATTATCAAAGGTGTAGACAGTACAGTTTTATCTGATGAAGTAATTGGTACTTTTGAGGCGGGTGCAGTTGCCGAGCCAAAAGCGGAAGAAGCAAAAGCTGCAGAAGCTACTCAAAATACTGCTCCAGCTGCTAAAGAAGGTGAATTTAAAGACCAAAGCCCAGCGGTACGTAAAGCTGCTAAAGAAACTGGCGTTAATCCTGCTGATGTACAAGGCACAGGTCGTGGCGGTCGCGTAACCAAATCTGATATGGTGAATCCAACACTCAAAGGTGATAACGGTCAAGTGATTGCTACTGCAGTGGGTCAACGTATTGAAAAACGTGAACCGATGACTCGTCTGCGTAAACGTATCGCAGAACGTTTATTGTCGGCAACCCAACAAACCGCTATGTTGACGACTTTTAACGAAGTTAATATGAAGCCTTTGATGGATTTGCGTGCTAAATACAAAGACCGCTTTGAAAAAACTCATGGTGTAAAACTTGGGTTTATGTCCCTATTTGTTAAAGCGGCTACCGAAGCACTAAAACGTTTCCCAGCAGTGAACGCATCCATTGATGGTGATGATATCATCTATCATGGTTATTATGATGTTGGTGTTGCGGTATCTAGCGATCGTGGTTTGGTTGTGCCAGTACTTCGTGATACCGACAACATGGGACTGTCTGATATTGAGGCAGGCATTCGTGATTATGCTATCAAGGCTCGTGAAGGCAAGTTGTCTATTGATGAAATGACTGGTGGCACATTCACTATTACTAATGGTGGTGTGTTTGGTTCACTGCTTTCTACTCCTATTATTAATCCACCACAAACAGCAATTCTTGGTATGCACGCCATCAATGAACGTCCAATGGCAGTTAATGGTCAAGTAGTAATTTTACCTATGATGTATTTAGCGCTGTCTTACGACCATCGTTTAATTGATGGTAAAGATGCAGTACGTTTCTTGGTAACCATTAAAGAGTTAATTGAAGACCCATCAATGCTTTTGCTTGATTTGTAATTATTTTAAATGCCTATCATTATGGTAGGCATTTTCTATCTGGTTAATTTTTAAAAATGAGAAAAAATTATGAAAACTTCTTATGATTTAGTCGTAATTGGTGGCGGTCCTGGCGGTTACGAGGCCGCGATTCGTGCAGCTCAACTTGGTTTTAGCACAGCATGTATTGAAAAACGTGTTCACAAAGGTGAACCTGCACTTGGTGGAACGTGCCTAAACGTTGGCTGTATCCCTTCAAAGGCTCTGCTAGATAGCTCACATCGCTATGAAGCCACTAAACATGAGCTTGCTGAACATGGTATTACTACGGGTGATGTAGCAATTGATGTTTCAAAAATGTTGGCGCGTAAGGATGCTATTGTTAAGGGATTAACCGCTGGTGTGGCAGGTTTGTTAAAGGGCAATGGCGTTGACTGGCTGCAAGGCTGGGGTACATTGGTTGATGGTAAAGGTGAACAAAAAACCGTTAAATTTGAAGCCTTAACAGGCGAGGAAACAACCATCACCGCTAAGTACGTTATTTTGGCGGCAGGTTCTGTACCAATTGAAATTCCTGTTGCTAAAACTGATGGCGAATACATCGTAGATTCAACGGGTGCATTAGAATTTAGTGAAGCTCCAAAGCGTTTAGGGGTGATTGGTGCTGGTGTTATTGGTCTTGAATTGGGTTCAGTATGGCGCCGTTTAGGTAGCGAAGTTGTTGTTTATGAAGCGATGCCTGAATTTTTGGCAGCTGCTGATAAAGATATTGCTAAAGAAGCAGCTAAACTGCTTAAAAAACAAGGTCTTGACATTCGCGTGGATACAAAAGTTACCAATGCTGAAGTGGTTAATGGCGAAGTTGTGGTAACTACAGATGTTAAAGGCGAAACGAAGACTGAAGTTTTTGATAAATTGATTGTGTGTGTAGGTCGCCGTGCTTATAGTGAAAAATTATTGGCTGAAGGTTGTGGCATCACTTTGACTGACCGTGGATTGGTAGCAGTGGACGACCAGTGTAAAACCAACCTAGATGGTGTATATGCGATTGGTGATTTGGTGCGTGGTCCAATGCTTGCTCATAAAGCAATGGAAGAAGGTGTCATGGCGGTTGAGCGTATTCACGGTGAAAAAGCCCAAGTGAATTATGACACCATTATCAGTGTGATTTATACACATCCAGAAATTGCTTGGGTGGGTCTAACCGAACAAACCGCCAAAGAAAAAGGCTACGAAGTGAAAACAGGTAGTTTTAATTTATCTGCTAACGGTCGCGCCCTAGCTCAAGGTGAGGGTCAAGGTCTTATTAAAGTTGTAGCAGATGCCAAAACAGACCGTTTGCTTGGTTTGCACATGGTTGGAGTTAATGCAGGTGAAATCGTTCATCAGGGTATGATTGCGCTTGAATTTGTCTCTAGTGTTGAAGATTTGCAGTTGATGATGTTTGCTCATCCAACCGTATCAGAAGCTGTGCATGAAGCTGTACTGTCTGCTGATGGTCGTGCTATTCATGCAATCCAACGTAAAAAACGCTAATTAATTGTGTAAAAAAATTGCAGAACAAAAAAAGGTGGGCAACATTGCTTACCTTTTTTTGTTGTAGCCAGACAAACTGTCCGTTTATGATTTTTTGTATAAAATTGTGTTATAATGTGGAAACATAATACTATGATTAAATAAGACTGATATGGTGAAACAAACCCTTAAGTTTACTCTAAGTATGTCTATTTTGGCAATGACAATATTACTAAGTGGTTGCCAAACATTAACTAAATGGCAGCCTTCTTCTGGACCTACTAAAAAGACAATAGAAAATCAGGTAAGTACGGAAAACTCAGGTTTAACCATTATCGATATTGATAACCGTATTGCTTTTTTAACCTCTCAATCAATTCCTGTTCGTCGTTTTTCTGACTTTTATAAAAGCTCTTCTACTTTTAATAACACCATTAGTGCAGGCGATGTGGTGGATGTTTCTATTTGGGAGGCGCCCCCAGCTTTGCTTTTTGGCACTGCCAGTGATATTTCAGGGCTAAGCGGCTCTAAAGAAGTAAAGCTTCCTGAACAAATGGTGGATAATAAAGGACAAATCACCATACCGTTTGTCGGTAAAATCAGCGTTTCAGGTAAAACTCCCGAGCAAGTTCAGGTCATGATTGTTAAAGGGTTAACTAAGAAGGCTAATAATCCCAGTGCTGTTGTGCGTATTGCCAAAAATAATTCCGCTGATGTTACAATCGTAGGTGAAGTGACAAACAGTACACGTATGCCTCTAACGGGCAAGGCTGAGCGCATTTTGGACGCATTGGCGGCAGCAGGAGGTACTAAGCATCCATCAAGTCGTATCAGTGTTCAGTTAAACCGTCGTGGGCAATCAGTAGAAATGCCTTTTGATGCGATTATTAAAGACCCTCGCCAAAATGTTATTTTACAAAAAGGTGACGTAGTATCCGTTAATTATCAAACCAAGAGTTTTACAGTACTTGGTGCAACTGCCAAAAATACTGAAATTGATTTTGAGGCAGGTGGTATTTCGCTGATGCAGGCGTTAGCAAGGTCAGGTGGGCTTGATGATAATCGTGCTGATGCTCGCGGTGTATTCATTTTTCGTCAAGAATCAGCGAACATTTTAACGCCAGAGCAGCGCGCAGCGTTGCCAATGCAGCTGCAGTATGCTTCTGAGGTGCCTGTAATATATCGTTTAAATCTAAAAGAGCCAATCAATTATATTGTTGCCCAAAATTTTGCTATCAAAGATAAAGACTTAATTTATGTATCCAATGCGCCTGGTGTGGAGTTTCGTAAATTTATTTCTTTGGTTGCTCAAGGTATGTATATTGTAAATACGGTTGATGATTTGAGTAAATAATGATGGAAAGTTCAGTTAAAAAACCTAAAATTAACCGTATTGCTAAATATTTTGACCCTCTGTTTTGGCTGTTTGTAGTATTACCAACGATTGTTTTGGCAATTTATTATGGTTTTATTGCATCTGATGTCTATACTTCAGAATCTAAATTTGTTATCCGAAGTCCAAATCAGCGTTCAGTTTCGGGTATTGGTATGATGCTACAAAATATTGGTTTTAACGCATCATCTGATGACAGCTATTTGGTAAGAGACTATTTATCATCACGAGATGCAGTCCAAAACTTAAAAGCTAAATTGGATATCCAAACAAAATATTCTGCCAAATCTGTTGATGTGGTTAGTCGTTTTGGAACAATCAAAGAACCAACTTTTGAAAATTTTTATGAATATTTTAATAAAAAAATAAAAGTTGTGTATGACCCTGCATCGTCCATTTCGTCTTTGCAAATAGAAGCTTATACCGCTAAAGATGCCCAAAATATCAATGAAGAATTGCTTAAAATGAGCGAAGAGGTCATTAACCGCATTAATAATAATGCCAAAAATGATATTTTAGTTGCATCTGAAAAAGAAGTGCAAGAAGCTCAAGAAGTCTCGGCAAAAGCTGCTGAAGCCTTGGCAAAATATCGAGTAAAAAATGATGTATTTAATCCAGAAGGGCAATCAGCAATTGTATTACAAGAAATTTCTAAATTGCAAGATGCTTTAATTCAGACTGAAACTCAGCTAACTCAAGCTCGAGAAATTACCCCAGAAAACCCTCAGATTAAGGCAATGGAAACCCGCATTAAAAGCCTAAAAAAAAGCATTGCTGATAAATCTAAGTTAGTAACAGGACCTTCTGATATTTCTTTTAGTAATCGTTCTGTTGAGTATCAACGCTTACAACTAGAAAAGGAACTTGCGGATAAGCAGCTTGCTTCAGCGATGGCAACTTATGAGCAATCTAAAAATGACTTTAATAAAAAGCAGCTTTATTTAGAAAGATTAGCAATGCCATCCCTGCCTGATGAGGCTACTAAACCTAAACGTTTTAAAAATGTATTATCAGGTTTTGTATTTGGACTTTTACTTTGGGGCGTGGTGCGATTGTTTGTGGCAGGTGTAAGAGAGCATAATGACTAATTATCTTTCGTCCATAAAAAGCTTTCACCACTCGTTTAAAATCCAATTAAGAGTGATTTATGCTTTGTTGATGCGTGAAATTATCACGCGTTATGGACGGCATAATATCGGCTTTGCTTGGTTATTTTTAGAGCCAATGATGTTTACTGTTGGCATTGCGCTGCTTTGGTCTTTCATTAAAGATATGCATGGAGATGGAATTTCCATCATACCATTTGCAATTATCGGATATTCGACGATTTTATGTTGGAGAAATAGCAGTGGCAGAGTTGCCCATGCCATTGAAGCAAATATGGGATTACTTTATCATAAAAATGTTAAAGTTCTAGATGTTTTTTTGGCACGTATTTTTTTGGAATGTATAGGAGCAACTATTTCGTTTGTAGCGCTTATGTCTTTATCTATAATTTTTGGTATAGCTGATTTGCCAGTTAATTTTCTTACTATGATTTATGGTTGGTTGTTATTAGTTTGGTTCGCTATTGCTTTAGCTCTAACTATGGGTTCATTGTTTCAACTGTCTGATGTTTTGGATAGACTATGGCATGCTTTTACATATCTTATGTTTCCGTTGTCTGGCACAGCCTTTATGGTTCATTGGCTTCCTGATCAGTTTCGTACAATTGTGTTGTATATACCCACAGTACATGCTAATGAGTTAATTAGACATGGTTATTATGGTGATTTAATTCCTACATATGAAAGCGCTACTTACTTAATATCAGTAAATATATTTTTAACATTTATTGGCTTGTTATCGGTACAATATATTGGTCAAAGGGTGGAAACATATTGATTATTTTAGAGAATGTAGTTAAGTCTTATCCAATAAAAAATGGGCGAAGAAATGTTCTTGATGGTGTTAACCTGACAATTAAATCTGGTGAGAAGTTAGGTATTTTGGGGCGTAATGGAGCAGGCAAATCCACATTAATAAGGGTTCTTGGAGGAGTAGAGGAGCCAACTAGTGGTAAAGTCTCTCGTTATATGAGTATTTCCTGGCCACTCGCATTTAGTGGAGCATTTCAGGGTAGCTTAACAGGATCAGATAATGTTCGATTTGTTTGTCGAGTTTATAATACAGATTATAAAAAAGCTATGAATCTTGTAGATTCTTTTGCAGAACTTGGTAAATACCTCTATGAACCTGTAAAGATTTATTCGTCTGGCATGCGGGCAAGGTTGGCTTTTGCGATATCATTAGCTATTGATTTTGATTGTTATTTAATTGATGAAGTTATTTCTGTTGGGGATGCAAAATTTCATCAAAAATGTGAAATAGAGTTATTTGAAAAAAGAGCACATAAGTCAATGGTTATTGTATCGCATGAACTGCATAACATAAAAGAACATTGTAATAAAGTTGCGTTACTGTCTGATGGTAAATTAGTTATCTATGAAGATATGAATGAGGCTTTTGATGTCTATAATTCATTGTGATAGATTTTATTTGTATTATTTTAATCATATTTATTTTTAAGGTGAATAGAAAATGAATCCTTTTCAAGAAAAATTAGTTATTGAGAATTTGTTCCAGTTTTTAGAATACACTAAAGATTATGATATCATTAGTTTTGATTTATTTGATACATTGATATATCGTCGCTATTTTGAATATAATGAAATTAAAAGTAAAGTTTTTCATTTTATTGTTAATTTGACTGATAATCGTTATAACTTTGAGCAAGTAAAATTTACCTATGAGCATATTAATAATTTATTAAAGGATTCTAGGAGAATTTCTTCTGATGAGCCATTTTTAATTGATATTTACAAAACTGTGTTGTCAGCATTAAAAGTTGATGAATTTTATGCAGACACTGTGGTCCAATATGAGCTTAACCTTGAAAAGAGAAATCTATCTTTGTTTGATGATGTCTTGCCTTGTCTTGAACAATTAAAAGAAGTTGGCAAGAAAATTGTTATTTTGTCTGATATGTATTTTAGTGAATCACAAATCCGCCAAATTTTGTCAAATTTAGAGATTGAGAGGTTTTTTGATGAGGTATATGTTTCATCCGAATATAAGGAAAGGAAATACACCTCCAAGTTATTTAGAGTAATTTTTGATGACACTAGTAACGTTTTGCATGTTGGCGATAATGAAAATAACGATTATAAACAAGCCTTAAAATCCAAAGTTGACGCAATTCATTTGGTAAGACGTCGTCAGCCTCAAGTAAGCGCAACTTTACCAGTCACTTATGTTGATAGCGAGGGTGGTCTATTGGAATTAATGTCAGAAATTTTTGCAACTATGATTGCCAATGTATTTGAGTATGCATTTACTCATAATATTCCAAAAATATTGTTTTTATCTCGAGATGCAACCCCATTGCATATACTGGCAAAAAAATTTTTAGCAAACAGAAAAAATAGTATCTATAATCATATCAAGATAGATGAATTATGTATTGGTAGGAATTCGCTTGGCTATCTAGATGTGCGTAGTGGTAAGTACTTTTTAGAGGATGTTTTGGATCAGTATTCTTGGTTACATCATGGAAAAGTAAAATTACTTAATTTATTAAATGATTTTGAGATTAAATCTCATAATTTGCCAGAGTGTTTGGTAAATGCTTCATGGTCCAACCGAAGATCTGCGCAAAATATAGCAAATACTATTATGAATAAAGATTTGAAGTTATATTCAAAAATTGAGGAGTATATTTTAAATCAAAATCATCTAGCATTGGAATATTTGTCTAGTATGGGAGCGGTTGGCAATGGTAAGGTTGTGTTTGTTGATATTGGTTACAGTGGAACAGTATTACGATATATAGCCCATCATTTGACTAGAGAGGCTGCATCAAATTTAAGGATGAATACAGATATTCATATGTTAATGCTTGCAACGACTGATAATTATATTGGCAATTCTCATTTATCACAACCTTATGGTGTTATTAGAGAGGGACTTGTTCTTACTCAGGCCTCTTTGCCAAATATTTTAAAAACTAACTTTTCATGGTTAGAGGTGTTTTTTAAGGATTATTATCCACAAAGAGGTCCATTGTTGAGATATAAGCGTCAAGATGATTCCGTAATACCTGTCTTTAAAGAAATTAAAAAGGATGCAGTCTCAAACATTCTCTTGCATAAGATTATTGATTTGGCTGATAAAAAGCTAGAAGAGGATTCATTAATTAAATATTTAGATCAGCGTTATTTAATTCAGATTAGAAACTTGACTATTGAAACTTTTTCTAATCCTAGTAAGGGAGTAATTAATGTGATGAAGACATTAAGACAAGAATTCTCTCCCTTGCAGACAGAAGTTAAGGGTATTTTGTTTAAAGCAAATAGTTACAAGACTTTAAAGAAAATTGATTATATGATTCAAAATGATTATTGGGTTGCAGGTAGTTTTAAAGAAAATGGGATTGGCAACTTAATACCTAAATTTGATGAGATTAAAGAATCTAAAAATAAATTTCCGTATTGGTTTAAGTTAACAAAAGAAAAATTGGGAGTAAAATAATGCTAAAATCTGTTCTTATTTATAATTGGGCTCAATTTGATAATCCAGACATGGATGGTGGTGGAGTTTCTGTTTATATAAAAAATATTATAGCAGCATTATTAGACCAGGGTGTGAGGGTTGTTTTTCTGAGTTCGGGTTTTTCATATACTGGCACCCATGACAAGCCTTTTATTGAAGAAACAGATAACATGTTTAGATCTATGGGGGTTGATAGTTTTCGTTTAGTAAATAGCCCTGTGAAAGCACCCGCACATGATTCATATGGTGATTTATACTGTGCTAGAGAAAATGAAGAGGTTGCTAATCTTTTTATTGATTTTATGAATAAATATGGTTCTTTTGATGAGGTTCACTTTCATAATATTGAGGGAATATCAACCATTTTATTTGAAAAGATTAAAATTAATACTGATGCAAAAATTGCTTATTGGTTGCATAATTATCATTCAATCTGTCCTCAGATTGAATTATTTAAGGATGGGCTTGAAAAATGTCATAATTATCATGATGGGGCAGATTGTATTGGTTGTTTGCATTTTATTCCAAGCAAAGAAGATAGAATTCAGCAAAGAGTTAATGCTCGCAAGAATGGCAATGATAACATTGTTGTTCTAAGAAAACCTGTGACAGAAGCTCTTAATCATCCTCCAATTAAAATAAAACAAGTTTATCAAAAAATATTTAAAATCGCCTTAGCTCCTTTGTATTTATGCATTGTATTTATTAGAGAGTTGAAAAAAGCCATTAGGCGTAAACAAAAACAAGTTATTTTGTTCATTAAGGGTGTTCAGGTATTAAACTTAATTTATCGTCAGTATAGAAAAGCAAGAAAAGAGATTCGGATTTTACTAGGTATTCAGCAACGGGATGAGATAAGGGTTCCTAAGTTCTCCCAAGAGGTGTCTACGCCTTGGAAAAATCGCATGAACATGAAAAGCGAAGAAATTACAAATGTTGATAATCTAAGAGTGTTTTATAAAGAATGGAGAGAGATTAACATTCAGCGATTAAACTACAGTGTTGATTATTTATACGCGGTATCTGAACAAGTAAAAGAGCAATTTGTTGCTAGAGGTGTTTTTGCTAATAAAATAAAAACTGTCCCATTAGGTATGGACATTTATAATCATCCTGACGATAGAGTAAGGCTTTATCTATCTAAAGCTCGTTCTGAAAAAATACGAGTTGGATATTTTGGATATTCTATTACATCAAAGGGCTTGGCTTTTTTAATTGACTCAATAGAGTTAATTGATAAATTAAGTGTTTTAAATAATATTGATTTAAGAATTCATTGTAGAGTTGATGATTTGTTGATGCGACGAATTAGCCGTTTAAAACCTTTTTTGGGAAATGTTTCTGTTTTAGATGGATATAATCGTAGCGAAATATTTGAAATTGCCCAAGAATTGGATTTGGTTATTGTACCATCTTTATGGTGGGAAACCTATAATCAAGTTGCTTATGAGATGATAATGTTAGGAACTCCCGTTATTGTTTCAGATTCGGTAGGTATCAAGTATGCTATTCCTGATAATTTTATTTTTAAATCAGGGGACAAAATGGATTGTGCGAGAATTATTTCATATTACACTGAAGATAAATCAAAGCTCGGAACTTTTTGGAATGAATCGGTAAAATCTCATAAACTGTTACCTAGTATGAGAGAACATTTACTAATGGTTTTGGGTGATAGGTTTTTAGATGACAAATCTAATACACGGAAAAACTTAAAAGACTTGCAAAGTAGTTTTCAGTATTTTAATTCTAATGGATGTTTGGCTACCTAGTTTGAAACATATATTTATTGTCGGTGCAGGTTTCTCAGGTGCAGTCATTGCTCGAGAACTTGCTGAGGCAAATTGTCAAGTTAAGGTTATTGATAAGCGCAATCATATTGCGGGTAATTGTCACACTAAACGTGACGCTGAAACTAATGTTATGGTGCACCAATATGGTCCACATATTTTCCATACTGATGATAAAGAGGTTTGGGACTATATTACCAAACATGGTGAAATGATGCCTTACACTAACCGTGTTAAGTCTACAGTTAGTGGACAGGTGTATTCTTTGCCTGTAAATTTACATACCATCAATCAGTTTTTTGGTAAGGCATTTCATCCAAAAGAGGCCTATGATTTTATTGTTAATAAGCAAGCCAATAAAAATATTAAAGAACCACAATCTTTTGAAGAGCAAGCACTCAAGTTTGTAGGTCGCGATTTATATGAAGCCTTTTTTAAAGGTTATACTCAAAAACAGTGGGGTATGTCCCCGACTAAACTACCTGCCAGCATTTTAAAACGCTTACCTGTGCGATTTAATTATGATGATAATTATTTTTTTCATAAATATCAAGGAATGCCAAAAGATGGTTATACAGCAATTGTGGAAAATATTTTGAATCACTCAAATATCACAGTAGAGCTAAACAGCGAATTTAATCATGCTGACATGCATGATTATAACCATGTATTTTATACAGGACCCTTAGATGGTTTTTATAATTATCGGTTAGGACGTTTAGGTTATCGTACTTTAGATTTTGAACGTCATGTCAGTGATGGCGACTACCAAGGTTGTGCAGTTATGAATTATGGTGAAGTAAGCGTGCCGTTTACACGTATTGCTGAACACAAACATTTTACGCCTTGGGAAAACCACGAAAAAACGGTGTATTTCAAGGAATATAGCCGTTTATGTGGCGAGAATGATATTCCTTATTACCCCATTCGTTTGGTGGATGAAAAAGAGCTATTGCAAAAATATGTAGATTTAGCAAATCAAGAAACCAAAGTAACTTTTGTTGGTCGTCTTGCAACCTACCGTTATTTAGATATGGATACTACCATTCGTGAAGCCTTAGATGTGGCAAGTATGTTTTTAAATACGCAAAAGGATAATTTACTAATGCCAGCATTCTGTGTATCTGTTTTATGATGAGCAGATCGTCTATCGCTGTTGTGATTGTAACATTTAATTCGGCAAAGTATATTCTAACTCTGCTAGATAAATTATGTTTGCAAAATCAAAAAATAAACGAAATTATTGTTGTGGATAACAACAGTCATGATATGACCTGTCAACTTGTTACTGAGTTAAATTATGATAATATTACTTTAATTCGATTAGATAACAATCAAGGAGGTGCAGGTGGTTTTTATCATGGATTAAAATATGCAGTAAATAATAATCATAATCATATTTTCACATTTGATGATGATGCTATACCAAAATCAAATGATTTTATTAAAAATATGATTGATTTAAAAAATTTATATCAAGCAGATGTTTTATCTCCATTGATTGTAGATACTAACAATCATCAGAATACTGCTTATGAATATAAAATAAATCATAAAAAATTTAGTGATGTTGATTGTATTCAAAAAAATACAGATATGATTGCTGATATTAAATTATTTAATGGCACATTATTTGATAAACAGGTGATTGAAGATATCGGACTTCCTAGACCTGAATTTTTTATCAGAGGGGATGAACAAGAATATCGCGAACGTATTTTACGGTCAGGGTATAAATGTTTAACTAATACACAAGAAATTGTTTATCATCCTGCATCAATTGATGAGTACCATTATATTCATGGTAAGCGCTATCATCATATTGATAATAGGTTTAAGCAATTTTATTCAACTCGTAACCGCTTTTATTTGCTAAAATTAAAACCCATTGCTACATCCAAAAAAATAAAAATGGTCATATCAGAGTGGTATAGATATACTCACTTTTATTTATATTATAGAAAAGATATAGTGGGTTATTATTTTTGGCTAAAGGCCATGGTATTTGGATTGATTGGTTATATGAATAACCATTTAACATTTAATAAATAATTTAAATTCATTAACTTAATCAGGAATAATAGTCATGAAAACTCCTATCCACGCCATCATTCCTACTGCAGGTTTTGGTACTCGCATGTTGCCTTTATCAAAAGCTGTTCCAAAGGAGCTTTTACCATTGGGTAATAAGCCTGCGATTCAATATGTTATTGAAGAGGCGATTGCTGCTGGTATTAAAAATATTGTATTGGTTAATCATGCCCAAAAACAAGCTATTGAAAATTATTTTGATATAAACAGTGAACTTGATACCCAGCTTCGCAGTAAAGGTAAAAATAAACTAGCAGATAGTTTGGATTTTTTGCCTAAAGATGTCAAAATTATTAGTGTTAGGCAGGGCAGGCCATTGGGGTTAGGTCATGCAGTCCTGCAAGGGCGTGCAGTAATTGGCGATAATCCTTTTGCGGTTTTACTTCCTGATGTGGTGCTTGATCCGTTTTCTGGTCAATATGCTACTAAAAATTTAGCCCTTATGCTGGAGCAATATACCAAAACAAAACGTAGTCAAATTTTAGTGGACCCCGTTGCGGTGGAAGATATTGATAAATATGGTATTGCTGAATTGGAAAATCAGCAAAATATTGTCAAATCAGATATCAATAAAACATTTGCAGTTAAAGGTTTTGTAGAAAAGCCCAGTCCAAACGTAGCTCCATCAAATTTAGCGGTTGTTGGTCGTTATGTTTTTGATAATGCAATTTTTGATTATTTGGAGAAAACAGCTCCAAGTGTGGGTGGTGAAATTCAACTAACTGACGCTATTGATGCCTTGATTGGTAGTCAGGGCGTAGATGTGGTTACCATGACTGGTGATAGTTTTGATGCAGGCGATATGCAAAGTTACATGAAATCTTTTATGCATTTTGCCAACCAACAGATAAGCTTATAGGTGATGCAATGGCTGCTTGGGAGCGTTTGGAAGAACTTGCTTTATCAAAACCAAAATTAGAACAGTTATTCACTGATAAGACTCGCGCTGAACGTTATACTGTATCGGCATGTGATATGGTCATGGATTTTAGTAAGCAGTTGATTGATGATGAAATTTTAAACAATCTTTTGAAGCTTGCTCAACAAAAACAGCTTAATCAAAAAATACACGCTCTATTATCCGGTGAAAAAATAAACGATACTGAAAATCGTCCAGCACTACATACAGCTTTACGTCTGCCTAGGGATAAAACGCTTTTTGTGGATGGTTTTAATGTTAATTGTGCCATTCAAGAAAGTTTGGATAAAGTTGCTACAATCAGCGAGCGTATTCGGGTTGGTATTTGGCGAGGTTTTAGTGGCAAAGCAATTACTGATGTGGTAAATATTGGCGTTGGAGGTTCAGATTTAGGACCTTTGATGGCAACATTTGCGCTTAATGAGTGGTCGAAAACCAATATTTGTGTTCATTTTGTGTCCAATATGGATGGTACCCAGATTCATCAGCTTTTAAGTGTGTTAAATCCTGAAAGTACCTTATTTATCATTTCCTCCAAATCGTTTGGTACAATTGATACATTATCGAACGCCAAAACCGCTCTAGAGTGGCTAAAATCTGCTCATCACAACACGCAAAGTATTTTGCGCCGTCATTTTATTGGTATTTCTACCAAACCTGATAAAATGGGCGATTGGGGAATTCATCCTGAAAACCAGCTTCTACTTTGGGACTGGGTAGGTGGTCGCTTTAGTATGTGGTCGGCAATTGGGCTTGCCATCGCGATTAAAATTGGCATGCCTCAGTTTCATCAGCTGCTTCTAGGGGCGCATGAAATGGATAAGCATTTTGCTAATACCAATTTTCAGCAAAATTTACCAGTATTGCTTGGGCTTATCGGAGTTTGGAATAGTACATTTTTAAATATTAACGCCCATACCGTATTGCCTTATGATGGTAGATTATCTTATTTCCCCAATTATTTAACCCAGCTTGAAATGGAGTCAAATGGTAAATCTGTAAATCGCCAAGGGCAAGCGGTGGACTATGAAACATGTCCAATTTTGTGGGGAGATATTGGTTCAAATGCGCAGCATGCTTTTTATCAGCTATTGCATCAAGGCACGCGTGAGGTTTCTTGTGATTTTATTGCACCAATTAATCGTTATCATGATAAGCAGCAGCCCAATCCTTTTTTAATCAACCAACATAAATTAGCATTGGCAAATTGTTTGGCGCAAAGTCAAGTTTTGGCATTTGGTAATTATGCTTTAAAAAATCAAACTACTGATAAACAGGAAGTTTTTAAGCATTATCGAGGTAACCAACCATCAACCACTCTCTTGTTAAAGAGTTTAACACCTAAAACTTTGGGTTCATTGATTGCTTTGTATGAACATAAAGTTTATGTGATGAGTGTGATTTGGCAAATTAATCCATTTGACCAATGGGGTGTTGAAATTGGTAAGGTGATGGCAAATAATGTGTATGCGGATTTATTAAATAAAGATGCTGTCTATGATTATGATGCTTCAACCAATCAATTATTAACATTAATTAAGACCCATCAAAATCACAATTTATTAACGAGTTAGGGGGATTTTGATGAATTTATATAAAAAAAATACCTATATTATTGGTGCAAACCATGAAGCGATTAATTCGGCAATCTTATTAGCTAGTTTGGATATGCCAGTTACATTGATTGCTAGTCAAAAAAATATAAATAACACATTACGCCATTATCAATTTGACAGACAAATGGATGTATTGTGGCATTTATATGTATCTCAACAAAAAATAAATTTATGGTATGATAAAAATAGTTTTTTTACTGAAGATTATTTAAATCAAGATGCTATTTTTTGGATGTTTACTGATGAGTTAAGTCCAGATGATTTGGAAAAACTTTGTCAATATTGTCAAAACCCTCACAGTCAGATTATTTTTAGTGGAATGGATGATATTGGCAACATAGATAAAATTGCTAAAAACATTCATTCATCTTGGGTATATTATTTACCATTTATATTTATGAAGGATGGGGCAAATTTTAATTCATTATTTAGTCCTGACTTAGTCCTGATTGGTGAAAAAACCAAAAATAGTCATTTGTATTGCCAGATATTGATGTTTTTTATAAATCATGCTTATAAAACCCATTTAACCAATATTAAAACTGCTGAATTTGCTCGAAGTAGTATTATAGGCATGCTTGGGGCGAGACTTTCTTTTATTAATGAGTTGGCGCGTCTTGCTGATAGCGAGCAAATTAGCATTAAAGAAATTGAAAATATTCTTCGCAAAGATAAACGTATTGGTAAGGCTTATTTGTCAGCAGGATGGGGCTTTGGAGGGCGTTCACTGCCAAAAGAGCTTGTAAATTTAAAAGAAAAATTTAAAGAAAATAAAGTAGAGACGGCGCTTATTGAATCCATTATTAATATTAATGAAGATCAAAAGGAACTAATTTTTCGTAAATTTTGGCAATATTTTCATGGTTTTATTGATAATAAAACGGTGGTGATTTGGGGGGCAGGTTATAGAAATGAGGCAGGAATTACTGCAAATTCTGCCATACATCCTTTGTTGAAATTGCTATGGTCCTATAATATTAATACTTATATTTATAGCAATAATACCACCAGTGAATTGGAGGATATGTATGGAGATAATGATTTATTTACTATCATTGATCATCCATACCAAAAACTAAAGGAAGTAGATGCGCTATTTATTATTAATTGGTCTCTTGTATTAAAACCAGATATTCATCAGTTAAATCAAATCAGATTGCCAATTTTTGACGCTAAAAATATTTTATCTCAAGAAGATATCCGTGATTATCAGGGTGATTATTTTGGGATTGGTGAGCAAAAAATAGAAGTTAATCATATATAAGATTGTTAATTATGAAAAAAATTCTGGTAACAGGTGGGGCAGGTTATATTGGTTCACACACATTGATTGAGTTGATTGGTGCGGGTTTTTCTCCTGTGGTTTACGATAATTTGTCCAATTCTAGCTTAGTTTCCCTCCAAAGAGTTGAAGAAATTGTTCAAAAACCCATTGATTTTATTTTCGGTGATGTGTTGGATAAAGCAGAGCTAAAAAAAACATTTGATAAATATGAATTTTTTGCAGTGATTCACTTTGCAGGATTAAAAGCTGTTGGTGAGTCGGTGGTCAAGCCAGTTAAATATTATCAAAATAATGTCGCTGGTACCCTGAATTTACTAGAAGTCATGAATGAAAAAGGTGTAAAAAACTTTATTTTTTCATCATCAGCAACTGTGTATGGGCATCAAGAAACATTACCCTTTATAGAAGATATGACGCGCTCTGCAACCAATCCTTATGGGCAAAGTAAACTGATGGTGGAATACATTATGGAAGATTTGGCAAAATCTAAGCTGGATTTTAATGCCATCTCCTTACGATATTTTAACCCTATTGGTGCCTATCATACCGGTACAATCGGTGAAGACCCAAGTGACATTCCCAATAATTTAATGCCTTACATTAGTCAGGTTGCGGTTGGGAGATTGGAGAAATTATCCATCTTTGGTAATGATTACGATACCATAGATGGTACAGGCGTACGCGATTATATTCATGTTGTTGATTTGGCAAAAGGTCATGTGGCTGCGCTTCAATATCTGGTAAATAATAAAAAACCAACCGGATTTTTGGCAGTTAATTTGGGAACAGGTAAAGGCACCTCAGTACTTGAGCTTGTAAATGCCTTTGTTAAAATCACAGGACAGAAGATTCCTTATGTGTTTGCACCCCGCAGAAGTGGCGATGTGCCCGCTTATTACGCCAGTAGTGAAAAGGCTAAAACACTCTTTGGTTGGCAAGCGCAGTTTGATATTGAGCAAATGTGTGCTGATACCTGGCGCTGGCAAAGTAACAACCCAAATGGCTATCAAAAGTAAAATCACCAATGAGTGTGGAATAAATTATGCAAAAATGGGTTTTAGCATCCAATAATCAAGGAAAATTGACCGAATTTCAGAACTTATTTGATAAGGCGAATTTGCCAGTGTACATCGTTCCCCAAGGACAATTGGGAATTGATGATGCTGTAGAGAATGGATTGAGTTTTATAGAAAATGCCATTATTAAAGCTCGCCATGCCAGTAAAATAAGTGGGCTGCCGGCGATTGCTGACGATTCTGGATTGTGTGTGCCTGTGCTAAATAATATGCCGGGAATTTATTCAGCTCGATTTGCTGGTAAACATGGCGATGATAAAGCAAATAATGCCAAACTAATTCAAGAACTGGAGTGTTTTTATCCAAATAGAATCAAAGGCGAGTTTGTTTGTGTCTTGGTGTTTGTGCGTCATGCTAATGACCCTTTGCCAGTGATTGCTCAAGGGTGCTGGCAAGGAGAGATTTTAAATCAAGAAATGGGTGAAAATGGTTTTGGTTATGACCCATTATTTTTTATTCCAGAATTAAATCAAACATCTGCTCAACTAAATAGAGAGCTTAAAAATACCATTAGTCATCGAGCAAAAGCGATGAATGAATTGCTGAAAAAATTGCAATTCATAGATTTTTAGAAAATTTTTATCACAAACATTCTTATGTTACAATGAGTCATCATTATTTTAAGGAAATTTCATGCTGACTCATGAGCAAATTCGTGCTGCCAAACTTGTTGATAACTGCTTAAAAGATAAAATTATTTTAGTCACTGGAGCAGGTGACGGCATTGGTCGGACAGTCAGTCTTTTTTATGCCAGATATGGTGCTACTGTACTTTTACTGGGTAGAACCCAAAGTAAATTGGAAACGCTTTATGACGAAATAGAAGCACTTGGCTATGCAACGCCTGCAATTTTGCCAATGGATTTTGCAAAAGCAACATTTGCTCAAATGAATGAATTGTCATTGTTGATTCAAAAAGAATTTGGCTACTTGGATGGTATAGTACACAATGCGGGGATTTTAGGGGCATTAACACCTTTAGAAATGTATGACCCAATCACCTTTGAAGAGGTGATGAAAATTAATTTTACTGCACCTTTTATGCTGACTCAGGCGTTATTTGGGCTTTTAATGGAGGCAAAAAGTGCATCTGTAATTTTTACCAGCAGTAGTGTGGGAGCAAAACCCAGAGCATTTTGGGGAGCGTATGCCCTGTCAAAACAAGGTTTAGAGGGTATGAGTGATATTTTTACTCAAGAAACTCAAAACCATACTACACTGCGTTTTAATACCATTAATCCCGGCGCGACACGCACTAATATGCGCGCCCATGCTTTTCCAGGTGAAGACCCCAACTCGTTAAAAACTCCCGAAGAGATTATTACACCCTATATTTATTTAATGACTGATGATGCCTCAGGCGTTAAAGGTCAAGTTATTGATTGTCAGCCAAAATAAATATTATCTAAATTATTATTTATAATCATGGACTTACTACAAAATTTATTTTTAATTCTTATCTTGATTTTGGTATCAAGTTTTTTTTCCATTGCAGAGATTTCTTTGGCGGGCGCAAGACGGGTTAAACTTCAATCATTGTCTGAATCAGGCGATGTGCGTGCCGATAAAATTTTAAACTTACAGACTCATTCTGCTGATTTTTTTGCCACTAGCCAAATTGGTTTAAATGCTGTAGCTATTCTAGGCGGTTCTGTTGGTGAAGGAGCTTTGCGCCCCTATTTTTCGGTACTCTTTGGGCAGTTTTATCAAGGACAATGGCTTGAAAGCATTGCTTTTTTCTCATCATTTGTGTTAGTTACTTTGCTATTTATTTTATATGCTGATTTAATCCCTAAACGTATTGCAATGATTAATCCTGAAAGAGCCGCTTTGGCTGTGATTAATCCTGTGTTATTGGTGATTACTCTGGTTAAGCCATTGGCATGGTTTATTAATGTGATTGCTAATGCCACTTTTCGTATTTTTAATATTAATACCACTCGTGAGGACAGCGTTACTTTTGATGATGTGTCAGCAATTATGGAGGCTGGTGCTGAGGCAGGCGTGGTGCTGCAGCAAGAGCAGCATTTGATTGAAAATGTCTTTGAATTAGAAGAGCGTACAGTGCCATCGTCAATGACTGCTCGGGATGATGTGGTTTTTTTTACCATGAATGAACCAGAAGACAGCATCCGTCAAAAAATTGCCGATTATCCATATTCAAAATTTTTGGTATGCAATGAGCATATCGACCAAGTGATCGGCTATGTAGATACCAAAGATATTTTGATGCGAATTTTAAATCATAAATCATCATTTCAACTTAATGAAGCCATCATTCGTAACGTTCTTATTATTCCAGATACATTGACTTTATCTGAGCTTTTAGACCGTTTTCGTGCTAGCAAAGATAAAATTGCAGTTGTGGTAAATGAATATGCCCTTGTTGTTGGGCTAATTACACTATCTGATGTCATGATGACGGTAATGGGCGATTGGGTGGTTCAAGAAACTGAAGATTTACAAATCATTAAACGCAGCGAAAATTCATGGTTGATAGATGGACTGACTCCTATTGATGATGTTAAACATGCTTTAGAAATTGATGAATTTCCCGATTGGGACCATTATGAGACCTTGGCGGGTTTTATCATGTATCGTTTGCGAAAAATCCCTCGTCCTGCTGACTGGGTGGAACACGCAGGTTATAAATTTGAAGTGGTAGACATTGACCACTACAAAATTGACCAATTACTGGTTACCCGATTACCTACCTTGTCATCTGATGAGGTTAAAGAAAATCTTAATAAAGAGTAATCTGTTTATTTTAATATAGTTTTAATTTTTTCGCGGTTGTCATGCACGTCTGATAGCGTTTATCCACATTGGTGGCAAACCAATTAGTATTGTAATCTTTGCTAAGTTTAGGACCTGAAATCACAACTTGTGGCATGATAGCATAACTGTATTTACCTTTATTTTTTTCTTTATATAATTCATTGATTTTTTGGTAAGTCTGTGTGCTTTCAAAGCTCTGTCGCTTTTCCTTTTTTAGGTCGCTGCGAATTTGCCAGTCGGGTGTTGGGTTTTTACCGGTGCTTAATATGGATATAAGTGCTTGTTCTGTTTGGCTTTTTTTATCAGACACGCCGCCATTGCTATAAAGCAGTAAATCGCCATCAATATCAAGTTTTTTACCTGATAAAACGGCAACTCTTTGCTGAAAAGCAGCGTTGCGACTTGAATACATTCCCGAATTGTAATCAGCAAAACGATATAAAGGTTTGTCATAATCAGCTTTATACAACATCAAACGATGAATTCCATAATAAAGTCCACCATATTGCCCATACATATCACTGCGCAATGCTCGGTCGCTCATGCTGGCACGTCGGTGATTTCTAGCATAATTAATATGCACCTGCATTGAGCCTAAGGTGGTAATTGGATTGACTCGCTCATCTAGACCCTCGCCTGTGATTTTAACCACATCAGTCAGTTTGGAAACTTTATATGTACTGGTAAAATAATCAAAGATGGTTTGATACAGCTCATCAAGTTCTTTTTCAGTTTTGACTTTTTTAATTTGAGAGATAAAATTATTATTTTTACTGGGTTCGTTTTGCAGCATATTGCGAAAAACTTTTGCTAAAGGTTTACCAAGTTTGTCTTCTAGTTTTTCATCAATGGCTTTTAGGGACGCTTCACCAAGATTTGGCACACTAGGGTCGGCATTAAAATTGGATTCTTGGTCGACAACAGCAATCACTGTACAAACGTTTTGTACGTCTTTATGGATTTTTAGGGTGTCAAAAATATCGCTGATGTCTTTTGCCCAACTGGGTCGGTTTTTAACGCGAGCAGGAATGAGTTTGGCGATTTGTTCGCTATTAATGCTTTTGGTGGTTGGTTTAGTTTCTTCAGGCAAACAGGCGGTTAAAAAAAATGCACTGGTGCTTAGGGTGATAAGAGGAACTTTTTTTAGCATAGCGTGTGTTGTCTTAAAAACAAAATATTTTGAGCATTATAAGTGAGCAAAATCTTTATTTAATTGCCCACTGTTTAGATTTTGTAATCAAACTTGACTTAAGTCAATTTAATCATTTTCCAAAACGCGCATCAAACCTTCTTGTTGGGTAGTGGCAACCAATTTACCATCTTGCCAAAATTGCCCATGATTAAGACTTTTAGCATGGCTTGTAGTATCACACCACATGTCATAAAGCAGCCACTGCCCAATATCAAATGAACGATGAAAATGCATACTATGGTCAATGCTGGCAATTTGAAGGTTTGGTGATAAAAAACTCACCCCATGAGCCATGAGTCCTGTGCCCACTAGATAATAATCTGATGCAAAGGCTAATAGCGCTTGATGAACTGCCAACGGCTGGTTTGCAAGCTCATGGATGCGTAACCAGTTGGTTTGATGGGGCTTGGTGGGCTTTGGGTGCACAGGGTCTCTTGGATTTACTGGACGAATTTCTACATGCCGTTTTCGCATAAATCGCTGTTTGAGCGCATCTGGAATTTTGCCAACATAGTCGTCTTTTAAACTTTGTTCATTTTTTAGGCTTTCAGCGGGCGGATAGTCTGGCATGGTTTCTTGGTAGTCCAACCCATTTTCTGGAAATGAAAACGATGCAATCATAGAAAAAATCACCTGTTCTTTTCTATCATCGCCAATATACTGAACCGCAACAATTTCACGAGCAGACAGACTTTTGCCATCTCTAAGCCGTCTGACTTGGTATTCTACGGGATAACGAATATCACCACCGCGTAAAAAATAACCATGTAACGAATGACACGGTTTGTCAGTATCTAAAGTTTTTGCACCAGCCATAAGTGCTTGAGCAAGGACTTGTCCACCAAAGACACGTTTACCAACATAATCAAAACTCTCACCAACAAAAACATTGGGGGCGGTTTGTTGTAAATCTAAGGTTTTAAGTAAGTCATTGATTAAAATTTGATTGGAAGTATTGGGCATAAGTTTTAACGCTATTAAATAAATGTTTTTTAAGTTTATCATTTGCCCAATAAATTGCAAGTTTTCCCCATAAAAACCATTTTGGAAAATTTGTAAAATATTGCGACATTTTTTTTCAAAAAATTTACTAAAAAAAATGCTAAAATAGCCCCTATTTTTAGATACAAACCCCACCTATGAAATTAAATAGCCTATCTGAATTAATCACCAAACCCTTTACAAAAACCGCAAAAAAGACCGAACCTTCTCATTCAGCCAATGCTCAATTATTGGCTTTTTATCGTCAGTTATCAGGAAGGGGATTAGCACTTGCAGTCAAGGCGCAAGTGTTGGGTGAAGTGCCCAAATTAGATGATGGCGTGCCAACGTTTTATGTGCTGCGTGAATATTCGCGTTCCAATACGCTTTTGGTAGATGTTAAAACTCGTGAACTTGGGCTACCACAAGCCTTAGCTACTCAGAATATCGCCCAACTGCATGAGAGTGCATCCATTATTTTTTTAAAATATAAAAACACTTCAGAAGGCGTGGTTTCGCCACGGCTTGAACGTTTGGTTGGAGCATGTTTGGATAATCCAGAGCTAAAAATTCGTCTGGTGCCAGTTACTATTTTATGGGGCAGAGCACCTAGCAAGGAAGATTCCCTGTTTCATTTATTGCTAGCGGATGAATGGAATACGCCGGGTATTGGTAAACAACTGTTTAATATTGGCGTGATGGGTCGCGATACGGTGATTCAGATGACCACCGCAAAGGATTTATCGGTTTTGATACAAGATGCAAAAGCCAATTATCAAGGCGATACACCCATTACCAAAGCTCATCTGGCTGAGGCAATTAGCATACGACTCAAAGGTTATTTGGATAAACAGCGAACTAGCATTATTGGACCTGATTTATCAGATAAGCGTAATGTAACAGGAAAAATCTTAACCTCACCAACCGTACAAGCCGCCATCGAAAAAGAATCGCAAGAAACGGGCAAACCCATCAATGTTGTTAAAAAAGAAGCAGCAGGTTATGTTGGTGAGATTACCAGTGATTACTCGCATTCAGTGGTGCGATTTTTTGACCATTTTCTAACTTGGCTATGGACAAAACTTTATGATGGCGTAGAAGTTCGCCACTTTGAACGCGTGCGTACACTAGCACCTGATTATCAAATTGTTTATGTGCCGTGTCATCGCAGTCATATTGATTATTTATTGCTTTCTTATGTAATTTACAAACGCGGATTGCGTATGCCACTTGTGGCAGCAGGCGAGAATCTTAACATTCCAATTGTTGGTGAGATTTTACGAAATGGCGGAGCATTTTTTATGCGTCGCAGTTTTAAAGGCAATGCTTTGTATAGCACAGTATTCAAAGAATACGTTCATACTTTGATGCAGCGTTCTTTGCCAATTGAATATTTTGTAGAAGGTGGTCGCTCACGTTCAGGACGGCTTTTGCCCCCAAAACTAGGCATGCTGGCAATGACTGTAAACAGTTATTTACGTGAACCTGCCAAGCCTGTAGTTTTTATTCCAACCTACATCAGTTATGAACGTATTATGGAAGGGGCAACTTACGTTGGCGAGTTAAAAGGCAAGCCCAAAGAAAGCGAAAATTTATTAAGTTTATTAAAAACTGCTAAAAAAATTGAACGAATTTTTGGCACAGTGCATTTATCGTTTGGCGAGCCATTGATGCTCGACCGATTTATGGAAAAATTTTCGGTTCATGCTCAAGATAACAGCACTCAAAATACCCAAAAATCTCAAATAATGATTCAAAATATTGGCGTAAAAGTCATGCAAAATATCAATAAAGCTGCGGTTGTTAATCCCGTGTCTTTATTGGCTTTGGTACTACTATCCACGCCAAAATCTGCGATTGGTCAGGCTCAATGTATTGAACAGATTGGTTTGTATCAGCGCATCGCTCAGGCTTTACCTTATGATAAAGATACATTTATCACAGATATGAAGCCATCAGAGATTTTGGCGTATGGTGAAAAATTAAAACTGATTGACCGTACGGCGCATATTTTAGGTGATATGATTAAAGTGGCTGATAAACAAGCCCCGCTTTTGAGTTATTTTAGAAACAATATTTTGCATGTGTTTATTTTGGCAAGTTTTATTGCATCGCTTGTGCAAAGAAATGGACGTATCTATCAAGATAAATTAGACAGTATCACCAAACTTTTATATCCATTTTTACAAACCGAATTGTTTTTAAAATATGCTCAAAGAAATATTACTCAAGTTGTCAGTCAAATTGTACAAATATTAATCAGTGAGCAAGTACTTGTTGATTTGGGTGAAGGCGTGGTGAGTACGCCAGAGAGTAACTCAGAATCTTATCAACAGCTTTTGGTTTTGGCAAGTCCTGCCCAGCAAAGCCTTGAACGTTATTTTATGGCATTGACGTTATTATCCGAACAAGGCAGTGGGCGTTTAAATAGCGAACAGGTTGTTAATTTATGTCATGTTTTGGGTCAACGAGTAAGCCTACTATACGCTGATGATTTGCCAGATATGTTTGATAAGGCGTTATTTACAGGCTTTTTGGGTACACTACAACGTATGGGTTATATCCAAATTGATGAAAATGGCTTGATTAATTTTGATGAACGCATTGATGAGATTGCCCAGCACGCTAAGTTTGTCTTAAATCCTGATATGATGCAGCTACTTCGTCATTCTGCTAAATTAGATGCTGATGACATTCAAGTGGTACTAAGTGAGCTGGATAAAAAACGTAAATTTGGTCTTAGGTAACGGATAGCTCATTGAAATTGGTCAATAAAATTTTATCTGTATTGTCTGATTTACCAGTTTTTTCCAATCAGTTGTTTTTGGCGTGCAGTGGTGGGCGTGATTCATTATCACTGGCTTTTGCTTGCTATTTATTGCATCAAAAGGGTGAATTACAAACATTGCCAACGCTGCTTCATGTTCATCATGGCATGCAAAAAGCCAATGATGATTGGGCAAATCTGGTAAAAATTTGGTCACAAAACTTAGGGTTTACTTGCCATATTTTACCCATCTCTTTGGATAAAAAAACTGAAACCGCCGCTCGTGATGGGCGTTATATGGCAATGGCAAATTTGATGGGCGATAATGATATTTTGTTGCTAGCACATCATCAAAATGACCAAGCTGAAACTGTGCTTATGCGATTGATAAACGGCGCAGGCGCATCTGGTCTTGGTGGCATTAAAAAATACCAAGAAAAAAGCATTAACGGTAAAAAAATTATATTATATCGCCCATTTTTGACCATCAGTCGAGATGAGATAAGTGATTTTGCGCAATTTTATCAGCTGCCTTTTGTTGATGACCCAACCAATGAAACGGGCGAAAATTTGCGCAGTATCATTCGCACAAAAATTATGCCAATTTTAAACCAGCTAAACCCAAAAACGGTGCAAAATATTGCAAGAGCAAGCCAACATTTAACCGAAGCTGATTTGATTGTAAAACAAACAATCACACAACACATTCAAGATTGTTTGATACAAACCTTAACTGTGCCACCTTATCAAAGCGTTTTAGATATTGCTAAAATCAAAGGTTTGGATAAAACCATTCAAAAAACATTGGTTCATCAATGGCTGCAAGGCGATGAAGTTTTGCCGCCCAATCATCAGTTGGTTTTGGATGTTTTGGTGTTGATAAATCGGCAAAACCCAGACCATCAAACCCAGATTTTTTGGCAGGGTAAAAAGAATGCGTTTATTGTGTGCCGTTATCAAAATCGGTTATACCGCTATCATCATGCAGTTTGGGATTTATTGCAATTTCCGCCATGTGCGGTTACAAACCAAAATCATCAAACTGTATTAAAACTAAGTGATAAACTGATTTTTTGGTTGTCATTACCAAAAAATATAAACGTTCGTCCACTTCAAAAAACGGATAAAATCCAGTATCATCAGCATACAGCCAATCAAGCTATGATGAGTCGGCAATTATCTGGAAAAAAATTATACCAAACTCTAAAAATTCCTAGTTGGTTAAGAGATAATTTGTGGCTGATTTGCCATCAGGATAAACCATTGTATTTAATCAGTGTTTTTCATTTATGGCAACTGGAAAAATCAGAAGTATCCCATTATTTTTTGTTGGATAAATCAAAACCGCTGGGTCAATTGACAGCACTATAAGGATAAAAATGAACAATTTTCATACTCTGTGTGGTAAAACCATTGTATTTATTGGTGGCGGCAATATGGCAAATGCCATCATTGATGGTTTATTATTGGCAAATCAAACGCATCATTTGGGATTGGTGATTCAGGTATCTGACCCTGATATCAAAAAACAGGCTACATTTGCCCAAAAGGGCGTTGAGATGGTATTGCCCAGCGATGCTCCTAAAATTTTAACCGCAGCTGATATTGTCGTTTTGGCGATTAAACCACAAGTTGTTGAAAGTGTGGCTGAAGATATTGCCTCTTATATAGCAGATAAATTGATTGTATCAATTTTAGCAGGTGTATCAACTCAGCGTTTAAGTGAATTATTTAATAGTGATACGATTGTTCGCTGTATGCCAAATTTACCTGCGAGTATTGGTGTGGGAGCAACGGGACTGTTTGCATTTAATAAAGTCAGTGCTGAATATAAAGCTCAAGCAGCCGCAATTTTGCAAAGTTGTGGTATTGCAGTGTGGGTAAACGATGAAACACTTTTACATGTTGTGACCGCTGTTTCTGGGTCATCACCTGCTTACTTTTTTTATATGTTAGAAGCGATGGTAGAAAAAGCTGTTCAATTGGGTTTGGACGAACAAACAGCAAAATTGTTAGCTGTCCAAAGTTTGATTGGAGCAGGATTTTTAGCAAAAGATGATGATTTGGCAGTTTTACGTCAAAAAGTAACTTCTAAGGGTGGCACTACTCAAGCAGCAATTGATGCGTTTGAGGCGCAAAATTTTGCAAAAATTGTGGATAATGCCATGCAGGCTTGCGTTAATCGTAGTCAAGAACTCGCCAAGTGATGTTAGCTTAGTAAAATTCAAATAGATAATAAATTGATATAGTGATGATAAATAGCCCTTTAACCGTTATTTTTATGATGGTCGTCAATTTGGCGATGTTGATTATTTTTATTCGTTTTATGTTTCAATTCGCTCAAATTGATCCAAAACACCCTTATTCTAAAGCCATTTATGGGATTTCAGCGGTAGTTACGGTATTTCAAAGAATTTTTCCTGATTTAGCGGGCGGGCGTATTAGTTTGTCAGCGATTGTACTTCTGCTGCTTCTAACTTACATTAAAATCGCTGGATTGGCTGGTATACATGGTGAACATTTAACTCCATTAGTATTGTTTTTTCGTGGCACATTGCAAGCAATTTTGATGTTGGTAACAGCGTTAAAATACATCGTATTTGCAGGCGTGATTTTAAGCTGGGTGATTTTATTGAGTAATAAAATTCACCCTGCAATGGAAATCATTATGGAAATGGCTGAACCAATCATTGCGCCATTTCGCCGTTTTACCCCAAATTTGGGTATGATTGACCTTTCCACTTTGGTGGCGTTATTGGCGCTTGGGTTGATTGAAACCATAATTGAAGTTGTAGGCGCAAATATATTACAGCAATTGATGTAAGTAAATGCTGCCAAAGAAATGTATTTGATTTGTCATCAAAACCGTTTAGGAATCAGTTGCGCCTTTGGGTTGTCAGGGTGGGGCGCATCTGCATTTTTGAGGACACCTTGTATCCATTTATCAGCATTTTTTACCGCTTGCACCAAATCATCACCAACTGCCAATCTGCCAGCAATAAAGCTTGCTAAAGAACAGCCAGAACCATGAAATTCCCCAGCTAAACGTGGCAAAATACTCGCATGAACCATATGACCGTGAATATATAAAAATTGCTCAATATCTCCTTTATCAAAATCATGAGAAGTTTTGACCAATACTGCTTTTACGCCATTTTGACACAGTGTTTTGGCAGCATCATGCAGGTCATTTTTACCAGATAATGCTCGAAGTTCATGTGTGTTTGGTGTGATGAGTGTGGCATATGGTAAAATCTTACCAAAGGCAGAAACCAAAGTTTTTTTATCGCCTAAGCTGCCGCCACTGTTAGCAACTAAGACAGGGTCAAGTACAAATGGCATGCCTGATTTAATGTTGTTGTTTTTAAATAAATTTGCAATGACATCAATATTTTTTACCGTGCCAAGCATACCTGATTTAATCGCTTTAACTGGCAAATCTTCGAGTACAGCCATGGCTTGTTTGTCTAAAAGCTCATTATGAACAGGTTCAAATCCAAAGACTTTTTGTGAATTTTGCACAGTAATTGCGGTGCAAGCAATGCTAGCATGAGCACCCGCTTGACCAATGGATTCAATATCTGCTTGTAAACCAGCTCCACCAGAAGGGTCAAGACCTGAAAAACAAAGCACTACAGGGCGCATAAGTATCCTTATTGTTAATTTTGTGACAGACTTTATCATAACAATTTTTGATAAAATTTAAAATATATACTTGAAAAGTACTTGCATTTTTATAAATCTTTGTTATAATTGCCCGCACAACGGTGACGTGGGTGAGTGGCTGAAACCACATCCCTGCTAAGGATGCATACGGGAAACTGTATCGAGGGTTCGAATCCCTCCGTCACCGCCATTTTATTGGAAGAAATTTCAATAAATGAATAAAAAAGGCTTGACATACAGTTAAATTACTTTATAATAGCCACCCATAGAGCGCCCGTAGCTCAGTTGGATAGAGCACTTGGCTACGAACTAAGGGGTCGGGAGTTCGAATCTCTCCGGGCGCGCCATATATGAGAACCAAAACTTAGTTGTTTTGGTTTTTTCTTGTCTCCAATTTAAATAAGGGGTTGTATGCGTTTTATTTCTGTGATGATTGCAGCTGTTTTAATGACTGCTTGTGCAAATAAACCAGTATTGCCAGAAAATTTGGTGCAAGCTCAGGTTATGACAGATAATAATTTAGCCCAAGCAGCTGAACAATCTGTTGCTGTACAAGATGCAAAGCAGGCAGTCATTTCAGCTCAAAAAGCTGAAGAGCAAGCCCAAAAAGCCAATCGCAAAGCTGAAAAAGCTGCCAAACGTGCTGAAAGAGCTCAAAAACGTGCTGAGGCTCGTGCCAAACGTGCTGAAGCTCGTCGTGAAAAAGCTGCCAAACGTGCCGCTGCTAAAGCTGAAAAACTGGCAAAAGTTAATGAAATTATTGAACAGTAATTTGTAGTTATTAATCATTTGCAAATAAATAATAGAAGGCGGCACAAACCGCCTTTTATGTTTTGCAACATTGGGAAAAAGAAGATTTTATGCTAAAATTCCCTTTTTATGCCTAAAAAGCTTTGTATGTCCAAACAATCAGATAAAAATCAATCTCCCACTGATAATCCTAAAGCTGTTTCTGTGTCTGATGAACCTTTAGTAATCGCTCATCCAATAGTGCGCTTACTTGCTTTAATGTATGATGGCATGTTGATTTTGGCAATGCTTTTTTTAACAGGTACAATCGGAGCGGTTATAGGTACGCTTTTGCTGCTTGATGTTGGTCAATCAGCGAATCAAGCTCAAGAACTGCCAATTTGGTATCAAAACGGGGTGTTATCGCCCATTTTTATTTTGACGTTGGTGGGATTCTATGGAGTTTTTTGGCGAAAATCCGGTCAAACTCTAGGTATGCAGACTTGGCGGATTAAAACCGTTACTGCTCATGGTAAACTGCTTTTATGGCGGCAGAGTTTTGGGCGCATTTTAAGCGCTTGTCTTTTACCATTATTGTGTGCAACGGTAGGTGGTGTCCTACAAGATGGTGAGCGCGCCGCAGTGTGGATGAGTGCATTTTTGGGATTTTTGTTTAATTATCTGTTTTGTTTTGTTAATCGTCAAGGATTGGCAGTACATGATATTTTGTCCAATACCATGACCTTAAAAGTGCCTAAAATTCAGCACGAAAGTTTGTGGCAGTCTTTTAGACGTAGGGCGAAGTGATAATCTAAAGTGCTTGTTTAATTATACTTATAATGCATTCTTTATTTATAGTATTTTGATGATAATTTCATAATTTCTGATGCCGTGATGTCCAATATTTCAAAACCCAATTTCTTTTAATTTTCCTTTTTTTGATGTTTATAAATAATTTTAATAAATTTTTTTGAATGTAAATTTTCTTGTTAAAATAAAAAAGGCAAAGGTAAAACACCTTTGCCCAATAAATTTATAATCCTTGAATCTCTTCCATATTTTCTTTTAATTTTTGAATTTGCCCGTTAAGCTCATCAAGCTTTATTCGCTCACTTTCAACTACATTGGCAGGTGCTTTAGCAACAAAATTTTCATTGTTTAATTTGCCTGAGATTTGGTCACGCTGTTTTTGCAGTTTATCCAGTTCTTTTTGCAGACGGCCAAGTTCGGCATTTGGGTCAATCAGACCTTTCATTGGTACAAAGACACTCACTTGTCCAACCATGCCAGATGATGATAGAGGTGCTTTGTCGTTATCATTAAGATAAGCCAGACTTTCCACCTTTGCAAGGGCTTTAAATAATGGTTCAATGCGATTGATGGTTGTACGTTCAGTAGCTGTAATATTTTGCAATAATACAGGAAGCAGTCTGGCATTTCCCAGCCCCATTTCACCACGAATATTGCGCACCACGCCGATCAAGCCTTGAAGCCACTGCATATCGTTTTGAGCTTCTTCATTAATAAATTCTGAATTAACTTCTGGGTAATCTGCTAGCATAATGGTTTTACCGTCAAGGTTTAGCATGGGCGCCAAAGTTTGCCAAATTTCTTCAGTAATAAATGGCATCAAAGGATGTGTTAAGCGTAGAGCTGTCTCAAGAACCGACAATAATATTAAACGTACTTGGGCTTTTCTATCATCACTTTGATTATCATCATTTAAAACAGGTTTGGCAAGTTCTACATACCAATCACAGTATTCATTCCAGATAAATTCATAAATGGCATTTGCCGCCAAATCAAGTCGATACGTTTTAAAAGCTAGCTCCACTGCTTCAATGCAGTTTTGTAAACGGCTCATAATCCATTTTTCGGGTAATTCCCAAAAGTTAGTATCAATATTTTGGGCGATGGTTTTGCCCTCTACATTCATCAAAACAAAACGGGTAGCATTCCAAATTTTATTACAAAAATTGCGATAGCCTTCTACGCGTTTTAAATCAAATTTAATATCACGTCCTGTATTTGCTAAAGCACAAAATGTAAAACGTACCGCATCAGTACCATAAGCGGCTATCCCATCCGGGAATTCTTTACGAGTGGCTTTTTCAATCTTTTGAGCGTCTTTGGGGTTCATTAATCCAGTTGTACGTTTTTTAACCAAACTTTCCAAATCAATGCTGTCAATCAAATCCAAGGGATCAAGCACATTGCCTTTAGATTTAGACATTTTTTGACCTTCACTATCACGCACCAAACCATGTACATAGACAGTTTTAAAAGGAACTTGTGGTGTGCCATCTTCATTTTTGACAAAGTGCATGGTCATCATAATCATGCGTGCCACCCAAAAGAAAATAATATCAAAGCCGGTTACTAAAACCGATGTTGGGTGGAAGGTTTGTAAAAATGGATTTTGACTGTCTTTTTGTTTGTTGCCCGTCCAGCCTAATGTGCTAAATGTCCATAATGCCGAACTAAACCAAGTATCTAGTACATCATCATCTTGGCGCAAGCTGATTTGTTCGCTAAGTTTATGCTTTTGGCGAACTTCGGATTCACTGCGTCCAACATACACGTTACCATCATTATCATACCATGCAGGAATACGATGACCCCACCAAAGCTGACGACTGATGCACCAATCCTGAATATCTCGCATCCATGCCATATACATATTCGTGTATTGTTCAGGAACAAATTTAATTCGCCCATCTTCAACTGCTTCAATTGCGGGTTTGGCAAGTGGTGCAATCTTGACATACCATTGGTCGGTCAAAAGCGGTTCAATGACCACGCCTGAACGGTCGCCCTTCGGAGTTTTTAAGCTGTGTGGTTCTATTTTTTCAAGCCAACCTTCGCTTTGGGCTTGAGCAACGAGTTTTTTACGAGCAGCAAAACGCTCAAGCCCAATATATTCACTAGGCGCATCAATTTGTTCAGTAACGGGGCTGCCAATCTGAGTAAGAACGTCAAATTTATCCAAGATTTCAGCATTGATATTAAAAATATTAATCAAGGCTAAATTTTGACGTTTGCCCATTTCATAGTCATTAAAATCATGAGCTGGCGTAATTTTTACACACCCTGTACCAAACTCTTTTTCAACATAATCATCACCAACAATGGGTACAACGCGTCCTGTGATGGGTAAAATTACCGATTGACCAATCAAATGATTAAAACGTTCATCATTGGGATTTACTGCAACTGCAGTATCACCAAGCAAAGTTTCAGGGCGCGTAGTGGCAACAGTTAGATAATTTTTACCGTCTTTGGTGGTGAGTTCTTTGTTGGCAAAATAATAATTAAAATACCATAAAGAACCTTGTTCTTCATGACTTTCTACTTCTAAATCAGATAAAGCGGTATGCAGTTTTGGATCCCAGTTTACTAAGCGCTTGCCCCGATAAATCAAACCTTGTTCATGTAATTGTACAAAAACTTCCTTAACAGCATCTGATAAACCATCATCCATAGTAAAACGTTCACGACTCCAGTCCACACTTGAACCCAGACGGCGAATTTGCTTGGTGATTGTGCCACCTGATTTATCTTTCCACTGCCAAACTTTGTCTAAAAAAGCTTCACGCCCCAAGTCATGACGACTAATGCCTTCTTGACCCAATTGGCGTTCTACAACCATCTGCGTGGCAATACCAGCATGGTCAGTCCCAGGTTGCCACAATGTGTTATAGCCTTTCATGCGATGAAAACGAGTTAAAGCATCCATAATGGCATTATTAAAACCATGCCCCATATGCAGACTTCCAGTTACGTTTGGTGGTGGTAAAGCAATGGAAAAAGATTTGTCTTTATCTAAAGTGGGCTTAAAATAATCATTTTTTTCCCAAAGCTCGTACCATTTTTGTTCAATGCTGGCAGGGTTGTAAGTAGTGGATAGATTTTGAGCAGAAGTATCAGTCATAATGTTCTCTAAAAATTTATAAAATGTTAAATCGCAAGATAAATTAAAAAAATAATTCTACCGCAAAAACAGTTTTGATGGAAACTTTCTTTTAGGTAGGATTTCACAGATTAACAGCTAAGTTTGTAATATTTTGTAAGATAAAATAAAAATAAGCTGATTTTATGGGTGAAATTTGCTATAACTTACGACAATTTTATAAATGAAATTTAGGAAAACAGTGAATGAGTAACCCGTATGACTCCAATAATTTAAATGAATACAATCCTTATCAAGCACCTGCTGCCTACGAAGAAGGATATCAAGATGACTTGGTGCTGCTAGATGAACCAAAACGCTTTGGCGCCTCGGCGGGTATGGATTGGATTAAAGAATCTTGGCGAATTTTTAAGTTAAATCCAGGTCTGTGGATATTAAGTTTAATTGCTTATTTTGTTATTACTTTTGTAGCGTCCATGATTCCTGTGATTAATATCATTGTTAGTTTTTTAAATGTATTTTTTGTGGCAAGCATGGCGTATATCGCCTATCGTTTGGATATGGAAGAGGGCGCCAGCATTTCGGATTTATTTGCTGCTTTTTCGCATAATCCTATGGGTCAAATAAAGATTATGTTATGGTCGATGGTTCCAGTTGCTATTTCTGGTATTCTTGCGGCAATTTTTATTCCTAACATTACTCATTTATCAAGCGATATTAGTATTGCAACATTGTTTGTCTTGATAATATTGTTGGCAGTCATTCCGCTTATAATGGCAATGTATTTATCACCCATTTTAGTCATGTTTCATGAAATGCCAGCTTTGGACGCAATGAAATTGTCGTTTAAAGCATGTTTGGTTAATATTTTTCCTATGCTGGTTTTTGGTATTGTGTTCTTAATTATTGCATTGATTTCTACAATCCCTCTAGGTTTAGGGCTTTTGGTAACGATGCCTATGAGCACTATTGCAACCTATGTGATTTATAAAAATACGCTGCTTGGTTGATTCATTAATTTTAACTTGAAAATTTAACTATTTTTTTATAAAATAGCCATTTTATTTCCCATTTAAGTTGGCTAATAAAGTTTGGCTCGTGGTGCGGCATATCAAAGTTGGTTGATGATGGCGTGGCTACAGTTGCAGATAATGCAAGTTTATTAGTGCTTAGGTTTTTTGGATACCAATTATGCGTAAAGACATTCACCCAGAATATAAAGAAGTATTGTTTCATGATACCAATGCTGACGTGTATTTTTTGACTCGTTCTACTGTAGCAACCAAAACTACACGTGAGTATCAAGGTAAGGAATATCCTTATTTCCCATTAGATATTTCAAGTGCTTCCCATCCATTCTACACAGGCGAACAACGCAAAACCGCAAACGAAGGTCGTGTGGCAAGCTTCAACAAGCGTTTTGGCGCATTTGCTAATCGTGGTAAAAAATAAGTTGCCAATGCTTATAAAAACTGTCCTTTGTGGCGGTTTTTTTTATGATAAAAATTTTTAATAAAAAATCCGCTTTATTGGTATAAAGCGGATAACAAAATACAAAAAACTTAGTAAGGGTTTACTACTACACTTTGGTCAGTGTTAATAATAACTTCTGATGGACGGTCTACAATAAAACGCACTTCATGAGTGTTGGCATTTTGTCTTTTTACATAGTTGTCATATTCAGGCGTGCAGCCAACGCAGCGACGCATATTATCCCATGGCTGACGCACCAAATGTTCATAAGAACTGTCTACACTATTGGATGCAATTGAAAATGGTAAGCCAACAACATGCAGTGCTGTACCCGCAATGGCTCCTGCCAATTGAGCAGGTTTACCAACTAACAAATCAGCAGTCATTGTACCATAATTAGGACCAAAGTCTTTTTCATCAATTTCCATAGCAGCATTGGCAGTGCTATGAATAGCAATCACGGCGGTAAATGCACACAGTAGATGTTTGATTTTCATACAATTATCCTTATTGGGAAATACCCAAAATCTTTTATCTATTACAGCAAGTTTAACAGTGATTAGCAAGCGTTTGATACAGTTAATTGGGTAAGCGGTAAATTTTTCCGATGGATGAAAAATTAGACTAACCAGTGAAGGACTGACAATGCGGACAATAGACACTAGCTCGCCCGGTAATTTTGATATTTTCTAGTAATGTTCCGCAGTCAAGACAGGGCTGCCCCTCTCGTCCATACACCAAAAGCGTTTGCTGAAAATATCCTGCCTTGCCATCACCAACCATGAAGTCTTTTAGACTTGAACCGCCTTTTTTAATGGATTTATCCAAGATAATTTTGATGTTATTTGCTAAGATTTTCAACTGTTCTTTAGTTAATAAATGAGCAGGTGTTGCAGGGTGAATGTGGCTTAAAAATAAACTTTCTGCAGCGTAGATATTGCCTACACCAACGACAATTGTTTGGTCCATAATGACCGTTTTAATTGGTTTTTTAATGGGATTTTTGCTTTGCCAAATTTTATGATATAAATAACAACCGTTAAAATCGTTTTCTAAAGGCTCAACTCCCAAATGAGCTAAGTATTTATCAGCTAAATTTTGCCTATCAATATAATCATCGTTATCCGCCCAGGTAATGATGCCAAAGCGTCTTGGGTCGTGATAATATAAATTGGTTAATAAACCATCTTCACCAATAAAAGTCATCACCATATGGTCATGCTTATCTAATGTTTTATCAGCATCAACGCGGCGCTGCTGTAAACTGCCTGACATGCCCAAATGTACCAACAAAGTCTTTTTGGTGTGGTCGGTTTGGTGGGTAAAGTATAGCAGTAAATATTTAGCACGGCGAACGGCTTTGGTGAATTGATAACCAACCAAACTGGATAAATCGTTTGGTAAACATTCACGCAACCTTTTTCCTGAAGTATAGACTTTTGTAACGGTTTGTCCAATCAAAGGGTTTAGACTGGTTTTAGTGGTTTCAACTTCAGGTAACTCTGGCATATTTTTCCTTGTTAGATTATAAAAAGTTAAATGATTAATTGAAGAAATTACGTACAAATTTGTACATTAATTAGTGCTTCTGCGTGCCGAAAGCACACTTGGCTGTTGTTCAATTTTACCTAAAAGGCGCGATAAGTGGGCAATACCTGCCACTTCCACAAAAAATTTCATGCGACAAATACTTTCATCATTATGGATGGTTTCAGCTCGATGAATATTTACTTTTTCGCGGTCAATTAAATTGACTAAATCACGTAAAAGCCCATCTCTTGGTGTGGCTTCTACAGTGATGGCGGTTGGTTGATATCGCCCAAAATGCTCTTGCCAATGAGCAATAACAACACGGTCCGGTTCTTTTTCAATTAGGCGTAAAAATTCAGCACATGATTGTTTGTGAATGCTGACACCACTAGACAAAGTAATGAACCCTGCAATTGGTTCGCCGTGTACGGGGCTACAGCATTTGGCAAGATGAATTTCTACATTATCCAAACCTTCTAAGTCAATTTTATACTTATTGGGTCGTGATACAGGCTTGATTTCAATGGTGGCTTCTTGAACGGGTGGGGTTTTTAAGCCTAATTTATCTGCCAATTTATCTACTAAAGCCGACGTATTGAGCTCACCCATTGCCAAGGCTAGATATAATTCATCTTTATTCTTTTGGCTAAAATCCTGACACAGCTCATTAAAATTAATTTGATTAAGAGAAAGTGAAAGCCGTTCAATTTCTTTTAAAAACAGATTTTTCCCCGTTTCTATGTTTTTATCACGGTCTTGTTTATTAAACCATTGTCTTAGTTTGGCTTTGGCTCGGTTTGTGTGGATATAGCCTAATGATGACATCAGCCAATCGCGGTTAGGTTCTCTACTGGCTTTGGTGATGATTTCAACTTGATCACCAGTTTTGGGTTGGTGAGTCAAAGGCACATAACGCCCATTAACTTTTGCTCCTTGAGCTCGGTTGCCAATGGCTGTATGTACATAGTAAGCAAAATCCAGTACCGTTGCTCCTTTGGGAAGCTCAATAATATCGCCATCGCGACTAAAAACAAAAATCCGCTCAGCATCATCGATTTCAAGCTCATCTTCGCTTTGTTCATTTTTATCGCCTGATAGTAATTGACGAAGTGAACTGATTTTTTGGGTGAGATAATCGTCTTGTTTGCCTTTTAAACCTTCTTTATAATTTACGTGTGCTGCTTTGCCTAATTCGGCTTCAAAGTGCATATCAAAGGTACGAATTTGAATCTCTAGTGTGCGATTTTCAGCAATCACAACAGTGTGTAAGGATTTATAACCATTGGGCTTTGGGTTGGTGATGTAATCATCAAATTGTTCTGGAACATGTCGCCAAAGTCCATGCACCACGCCAAGGGTGTGATAGCATTCAGCATTGGTATTAACCAGCACTCTTAAGGCTCGAATATCATATAACTGGTCAAAAGATAAATTTTTCTTTTTCATCTTTCGCCAAATCGAATAAATATGTTTAACACGTCCTGATATTTCGCATGAAATGCCTGTACGTGCCAACTCATCTTTTAAAATCGCTTGAACTTTTTCAATATACAGTTCGCGTTCACTACGTTTTTCAGCAAGCAAGCTGGCAATTTCTTTGTATTCATCAGGCGCTAAATAACGAAAAGCCAAATCTTCCAATTCCCATTTTAATTGGGCAATGGACAGCCGATGAGCCAGTGGTGCGTAAATGGTCATGACTTCTCTGGCTACACGTTTTTGGCGGTCAGGTGTGGCAAAAGATAATTCACGCATGGCAAAAGTGCGTTCAGCAAGCTTAATTAAAACTGCTCGTACGTCATTGGTGGTGCTAATGAGCATACTGTAAATAGTGGATAACTGCTCACGCTGATTGTTTTCAAAATAATCTTCAAGGCGTTTGTTGCCTTCGATGCTTTCGGATAGTTTGCCCATTGCTAACGTATCAGCAACTAAATGAGCAATGTCTTGTCCAAAATTTTTTGCAATGGTATCTGTGCTGATAAGCTCACGTCGTGCTGCTCGATAAAGCATAGCAGCTACCAAAGCATTTTCGTCCCAGTACAGATATGCCAAAATATCCGCCATACCAATTCCAGTTGCATAGGCGCCTGAACGTACAGCGTGAGCTTTATTGGTTTGGATTTTAACAAATTCACACGCCCGACGAAGCATTGGTAAGTCATCTTTGCCAATGCGTTCAGCAACCACCTTTAACCAGCTTTGTATATCAATATCATCTTCACTAATACTAGCGGGCACAGTTTGACTGTTGGAATGGTCAAGTTTGGTGGTGAGTTTACGACTGTCTAGTTGCGATTTGATGTCTGGGTGAAGTCGTTTTCGGGCAAGGCTTGCGGTTAGACTGGCACTATCCTGACTGCTGTCATTGCCATGCAAAAGGGGTAGGCTATCTCGTATCTGTACCACGGCATATCCTTTTATCACTATTTGCTATGATTGAGTTAGTATAACATAACTATTGATTTTGTTTATCGTGTTTTGGTTAGCGTCGTTTTGCAGTTTTTATCTGAATTCTTACGCACTTCACCCAAAAACATCGTTAATTTATTGCAAATTTTTGACCAATTTTGATGCAGTTTGTTATTAAATTTGAATTTATCATTAGTCACTTATTCAAAAAAGGCAGCTGAATTGGAAGTTATCAAATAAAAACAAAGATTATACTTGAAAATAGTATTGTTGTTGGATATGATTGTTAAGTTTAGTATAAAAAAATAACACCCTATTTAGGGTGTTATTTTATTTACCAAACTAAATTATAGTAAATGCGCGATGGCATCACGTTCATCAGTAAGTTCTTTTAGAGTAATGTTGATGCGCTCTTGGCTGAATTCGTCAATTTCCAAACCTTGAACGATTTTGTATTCACCATTTTCAGTGGTTACAGGGAAACCAAACATAACACCTTCTGGAATGCCATAAGAGCCATCCGATGGAATGCCCATAGTTACCCATTCGCCATTGGTGCCAAGTGCCCAATCACGCATATGGTCAATTGCAGCATTAGCAGCAGAAGCAGCAGAAGATAGACCACGAGCTTCAATAATGGCTGCACCGCGTTTACCTACAGTTGGTAAAAAGACATTCGCATTCCATTCTTGGTCGTTAATCATGTCTTTAACACTTTCACCATTGATGGTTGCAAAGCGATAATCCGCATACATAGTAGGGCTGTGGTTACCCCAAACGGTTAAGTTCTTGATGTCTTTAACTGCTTTACCAGTTTTTTTAGCAACTTGCGTTAAAGCGCGGTTATGGTCAAGGCGCAACATAGCCGTGAAGTTTTTTGCTGGCAAGTCAGGCGCTGATTTCATGGCAATGTAAGCGTTTGTATTGGCAGGGTTGCCAACAACCAACACTTTAACATCACGGCTTGCTACATCATTTAAAGCTTTACCTTGTACGGTAAAGATTTTGGCATTTTCTTGTAATAAGTCAGCACGTTCCATGCCAGGACCACGAGGACGAGCGCCAACAAGTAAAGCATAGTCAGCATCTTTAAATGCCACATTTGGGTCGTCAGTACCAATCACATCAACCAATAATGGGAATGCACAGTCATCAAGCTCCATAATCACGCCTTGTAGGGCTTGTTGGGCTTTTTCTACTGGAATTTCAAGGAGTTGTAAAATAACTGGCTGGTCCTTGCCAAGCATCTCACCTGAAGCAATGCGGAATAATAAACTGTAGCCAATTTGACCTGCAGCACCAGTAACAGCAACACGAACGGGTTGTTTACTCATGATATTGTCCTTAAAATGGTAAAATTTGTGATTTACAATAGGGAAAAATCCACCTAAATTGTAAAATCGTCTTAGTTTAGCATGTACAAGTATAAATCGCAAAGCCTTTTTAGGCTTCATTATTTTTCTAAATGTTGTCTAACGTGGGTTGGCTTATAACATACAATCTAATAATTAGCTCAAAGTTTTGGGCGTTTTTACACTCAACGCACTTATGGCACAATTTTTAACTGATTAGCGGCGTTATTGATAACATAAATATCTTTACTCTGAGCGGCATGCGTGCAGGTATAGCTTGAACCAGTTGAACCAGTTGTGTACCATGTATCACCTTGAAAGTAATATTCATAGGTTTGCCAGCCTGTGTAAACGCCATATGTATTTTTAGCATTGACATTCACGCAAGCAAGATACACTGGAAAACCTACCCAGCCTCTACCCTTGTGTGAGCCTTTGAATACGGAATGAGGACCATCAAACGCTAACGCAGTTGTATAAAACACTGTATAAAACACTTTGACAGGTTTCATGTAAAATTCAATTTTTGCGCTGTCATAATCTAACAAATTTCTTTGCAAATGCTGCCTAACGCTAGATTGGTAATTGCTTGGATAAGCACCATAATTTGCGCTGTGAATTTGCTTCATAGATAAGGTATCTAACACAGGTTTGGTGGTGGCGCAGCCTGATAATAATGCCAAAGTGGTCAATGAATAAATAATAAATTTTTTCACAAAAAAGCCTCTGATAAAATCAAAGGCTTATTCTAGCATTTTTTGTAAATTTATCAAAATGTTACCATGATGGCGACACATTTCCCATACGTTGACTAATCGGCATACCATGCCCCATTAAAACGCTGTAAATGGTGGTGTTTTCCATGACATGCTTAACATAATCGCGTGTTTCACTATAAGGAATGGCCTCCACGTATTGGTCAGCAGCGATAGAACCATGTTTAGGTAACCACTTTTTAGCAGCTCCAGGACCAGCATTATAACCTGCAGTAGCAACAGCGATTTGACTACTGGATTTATCTGATAAATCTTTTAAAAACCAAGTGCCATAACGAATATTAGTATCAGGATTGCTCATATTACCAGCAGATTCACCCATACCGCGGGCGATTTGTTTTGCAGTGCCTGGCATGATTTGCATTAGCCCACCTGCACCAACGCCTGAGCGAGCATTTGTTTGGAATCGACTTTCTTGGCGCATAATTCCATATGCCCAAGCAGGGTCAATGCCAACACCACGACTGTAACCAACCACGCTACTTTGGTAAGGCATTGGGTGGCTAATAGCACCAGCACGTAAAGCAGGCGTGTTTTCCATAGCGTATATACTGCGATTGTAAATTCCTAAATCATGAGCGCGTTTAGCAGCAGCAAGGATTAATGCGGTATCATTTTTTTTGTTCGCCATCCGTACCGCCCAGTTCCATTCTCTTTGAATGTGTTCAGGATTGGCGTTATTTTGAATCAGTAAAAAAGCACGTGCAAAATAAGGGTCTTGCATTACTCGTTGTTGGTCTTTTTGGCTGATGTTTGGTAGGTGTGAACCGCCCAAATCTTGAGCAGTTAAAGCAATACCTAAACGGTCTTTGGCAAGTAAGCCATAATAATCAATTCCTGTGGCAAGCTGTCTATAGATATTTTTGGCGTCATGTTGTTTGCCTGTTTGCTCATAACCCCGAGCCAGCCAATATTGCCATGCTTTTTGACTTTGATTTTCTACATTCATAGCAAGTACAGCATTGACGACATCTTGCCATTGACTAAAATAAATGGCGGCTTGAGCATAATCTTCAGCTTCTTCTTGGTTAAAGGGTTCACCTAAACTATTTCTAAACCAATTTACTGCCTCTATGTTAAAACCATCGTCAGTGTTCATATTCATGCGTTTTACAGCGATGCTTCGCCATGCGTAGCGTTTTGCCATATCAGATAATAAAGGACGCGGACGGGTTTTGTCTTGGTTGATGTCGTAATTGAGCTGACTGGATGCATCCCAATAAGAACGATTTGCCAAAAGACTAATGGCATAAACGTATAAATATTGGTTGGTTTGACTGTAAGGCTGATTGGCAAATTGAGTAAAAAAGGTGTTGGGGCTGTTGCGAATGCTGGATAACGTTCCATAGTCAATTGCCAAATTCAGCGAGCGTGCCAAATTAACAATATCATTCATTTTATTTAAAGGGGCTTTTTTACTGGACAATTGACGATTATCAATTCGCATCATGCGAATCAGTTGTTCATGTTTGTCAGTTTGGGTGATGCGCGGGTTATTAACCAGCTCACTGGCAAGTTTTTCACATAAAGGCTGTTTGATTTGTGTGTTAAGCCAAACATCGGATTTTTGGTGTAAAGCCCGCATATCGCCTGAACCGTTATAACCAAGCCCAATAGCGCATGCCTCTGATGCGTCGGCGTTTTCAATTGAATGCGCTACTGCTCGCACAGCAGAATAATCACCCGATTTAGCTTTGGTTTCAGCATAGTCGGCCGCCAATTTTTCACTCATGACGTTTTCGGGATATTTTTGCACAAAATTATTAATGGTGTCTGGCGACTGACTGTCTAAATTGTAATTAAGTCGCCAATAGGCAGGATAGACAGCAAACAATGAACCTTGCATGTTTTGCTCATATTGATACATGGCGTTGGGACTGCTTTTTTGACGTTCAGCTTCCATAAATTGATAAACACTGTTGTCATAACTGTAGTCATTCGCACACGCCACCAAGCTTGAACTAACCAATGTGCCAAATAAAGCAACTTGGATAAAAAAAGAACGTTTGGATGTAGGAAAATTCATTGCCATTTGCTTAGATTAATTATAAAAATATTCAGCTTAACAAATTATTTTTACATTTATCTAAGCTGCTGTATAAAATTTGTAAAATTTATCCAAGTTTTTTTAATAAAACTTAGAAATGATTGGTTTATATAATAAGCATTAATAAAAATCATGATATAATTAAAAGTTTTAAATAATAAACTAATTGAGTTTATCAGCCCTTGGAGAAAACCATGACCGCTCAAACTTTTAATCCAAAAACCGCCAAACCCGTTCAAATTATCAGTCAGCTTCATCAAATTGATGAACCTATCAACCAAACCATAAATTCATTACGCCCCAAAAAAGTTTTTATCACCACTCAGGGCTGTCAAATGAATGAATATGACAGTCAAAAAATGGGCGATGTGCTTGGAGATAGTCATGGCATGATTGTAACTACTGATATTAATGAAGCTGATGTTTTAATCATGAATACATGTTCTATTCGCGAAAAAGCTCAAGAAAAAGTGTTTAGCGAACTTGGCAGATGGCGAAAACTCAAAGAGAAAAATCCAAATCTAGTAATTGGTGTGGGCGGCTGCGTGGCAAGTCAAGAGGGTGAGAATATTCAAAAACGCGCCCCTTATGTTGATATGGTATTTGGTCCGCAAACGTTGCATCGACTGCCAGAATTGTATGATAAATCTGCCAAACAACACGACCAAATTCCTAAAAATCGCATTGGCGTGGTGGATGTGTCATTTCCTAGTATTGAAAAGTTTGATTTTTTACCAGAACCAAAAGTGGAAGGTTATAAAGCTTTTGTGTCTGTTATGGAAGGCTGTTCAAAGTATTGTTCATTTTGCGTGGTACCCTATACGCGCGGTGAAGAACTATCACGTCCTTTGGATGATGTGCTGGCTGAGATTGATATGCTTGCTGAGCAGGGCGTGCGAGAAATTAATCTTTTGGGTCAAAATGTCAATGGTTATCGTGGCGAAAAAGACGACGGTACAATTTGTCGTTTTAGCGAACTTTTGCATTATGTATCACACATTGATGGCATTGACCGTATTCGTTTTACCACAAGTCACCCTCTAGAATTTACAGATGATGTGATTGATGCTTATAAAAGCATTCCAAAACTGGTATCTCATCTACATTTACCCATCCAAAGCGGCTCTAATGCTGTTTTGGCGGCGATGAAACGTAATCACACAGTAGATATTTATATCAATCAAATTAATAAACTGCGTGCGATTCGCCCTGATTTACACTTATCCAGTGATTTTATTATTGGCTTTCCAAATGAAACGGATGAGGATTTTTTAAATACGTTAAATCTTGCCAAAGAGCTTGATTTTGACCATTCTTACAGTTTTATTTATTCCAAACGCCCCGGAACCCCTGCATCAGATTTACCAGATAATGTCAGTTTTGAGACAAAAAAAGCCCGTCTTGCTACTTTTCAGGAAGTTATCAAGGAATCTACTTTTGCTAAAACCCGTGCAATGGTTGGTCAAACCGTAAAAGTGTTGGTTGAAGAGCCTGCTAATCGTCGTGAAGGCTTTTTGCATGGCACAGCAGATAATACGCGTTCCGTTATCTTTAAAGGTGATAAATCGCTTTTGGGTCAATTTGTTTTGGTAAGAGTAACCAATGCAATCAGCATGCATTTAGTAGAAGGTGAGCTTGTAGAGATTTTGGGCTAAACTATTTTGAATAACGTTTTGAATCAAGTTTAGACAGTTTATCCGCCCAAACTAAAGAAATTGTTTCAATATTTAAAAGTTTTATATCTGCTAATTGCGCTATAAAGAGTTGGTAATGAAAATGCCTAGCTGTCTATAAATGTCAGCTAGGCTTTTTAATCGTTTTTGGTGCTTAGGATTTTTTGTGCATTGCATTAAAAACAGGTGGTAATGTTTGAGCTTCTTTGGCGGTAAGGCGCTCAGGCGATAATCCCTTGATGATGGGCAAATCTTTAATTTTTTTATGATTTTTTCTATAAAGTAGTACGGGAATGAAACGAACAAATTCAAATAAATGTAAATATTCTTCTTCATCACCATCAAATTTATCATCATCGTCAGGGCGAATGCTGGCAATTTTTAAAAGGTCTCTGATTTGAGCTTGTTCGTCTTGACTTAATGCAATTTCACTGATTCCAAGCCCTGTGATAAAGCCGCCCGCCCAATTTTTTAATGCTAAAAACCGTTCAGATAAGTCGTGTTCGTCATCAGGAACAAGCGGGGTAAATGCATAAGCATCATCTTGGTCTTTTAATTCAAAGCTAATGTCTTCGGCGTATTGGCTGATAAGTTCTAAAGCATCATCATCAGGACGGCTTAAACAAAGCTCATCAAAAAGCATTGCCCAAACATCTTTGTTTGCAGGAAGACAGGTTGTCATAACAGCGGTAATCAAACCATGTAATTCACTGATGGATATATCATGCCAATCATCAAAAGCCGCTTGCCAGTCGCTAAATCCAGAAAAATCATCATTCATTAAAACATTCCTAAAAATAATCCCATTTTAAATGGCATCATTGGGTTAATTAATAAAAAACACGTTTCATTAAAACTGCAAATTGTGTCTTTAAGAAAATACGTTTTTATTGATAAAAGATGCTAATCAATAAACAAATTCTGCCATTTTACCACTGTTAAAACAAAGGTTTCAATGAGAAAAACCTTAAGAAAAATGTTAAATATAACGCAAATTTTAGGGTTTTGTTAAAAAATCTCTTAAAGGTTGAACACTATCCATTGGGGTGATAAAATACGGGGCTTGGAAAGTAATCATCTTTTTAAATCAGAATAACACATAGGCTAATACCTTACAGATTGTTCTGTATATTGAACATGATAATATAACTCATTAAAATCTTTTAACAGGAAACCATATGATTTCCCAATTACAGCTACTTGAAGCTACTATTTTAGAATTTAAAGAACGCTACCATATTACCGCAACCGAACTTGCTAGCCTAAAAAATAAATTAGCACAAGATAATACCGCAGGGCAATTACTAACGCTTAGTAAAAATCTGGATTCTGCAAATGAAGAAATTGCTACATTGACCCAAAAAATAAATGAATTGACTGATGAAAAAAATCAATTAACCAATAAAATTACAACACTTGAAGAACAAAATGCCCAACTAAATAATCAAAATTGTGAACTTGCTCTGAAGCAAAAATTGGCGGTTGAGCGAGTAGAGGTGATTACCAACTGGCTGACCAAAATTGATAATGGCACGATTTAAGGTATAATTTTAGGATTTTTTATGAACGTTCTCGATGCCTTTGCCGCCTTTGAAAAACACGGCAATAAAATGACACCGAAAAAAAGCAGTGTCAACAATCAAGCTGCTAACACTCAAAACACATCTACGCAAACCGCTCAAAAAGATGTGAAGGATTCACCTAAAAAAAGTAATGTCGATGCCGCTTTTGCCGCCTTTGAAAAACATGGCAATAAAATGACACCGAAAAAAAACAATGACAACAACCAAAATGTTAGCAACCAAAAAGATACTCAAAATCTATCTCAAAAAGAAGAGAGTTCAACGGCAGTTAATCCAACTCAAACAAAAGTGCAAGAAACCAAAATGCCTGAAGACGCCAAAGTTGAAAAAGTGGAATTTTTACCCGTAGATATTAATATCGCAGGCACACCACACAGAATCACTTGCCCTGCTAATGAAATTAACGCTTTAGAAGATTCGGTGTCGCAAATTAATAATCAAATTCGCAGTATCCGTCAAGGTATTAAAAATAAAAGCCTGACTAATGAAGAACTTTTGGTGCTGACTTGTCTTGAATTATGTGACCAAATTCGTTCATTAAAAGAAGTCAGTGCTAGCCAAGATGAAGAAAAAGACCATGCTATGGTGCTGATTGCAAAAATGATTAAAGATGCAAAAAGCGCCTTATAACCATCAAAGTTACGTATTTTTAAAGCAAGGTGAATTCCTTGCTTTTTTTATGCTTTTTAATTTTGCTTCGGTGTTTTTTTTGAATATTTATAACTGTAATTAGAATAAGGGGGTTTTTAAGAAATTTGCGATAATGACGCTTTTTTAGAATTGTTAAAATATGCAAAATTTGGATGTAGTTTTTTCTGATGATTGGATAATTGTTCTATTTTTTATACTTGGGGCATTATTGCATGGCATAACAGGGTTTGGTTATCCAATCGTTGGCACAGCAATCATTGCCAGTTTTTACCCATTAAAAGTTGCCGTGGCGATGGTGGTGGTGCCGTGTGTGGTGCTTAATTTAATGATGTTACATTCAGGTGGCACAATTATTAATAATATTACCCAATATGGTAAAGAATATTTTTGGTTATTTTTTACTAGTTTTTTGGGCGGTCTTTTGGGGGTACAGTTTTTATTGGTGGTTCCTGAAAGTTATTTAAAAATTTTTCTAGCAATAACATTATTATTTTATGTTTATACCCAATATTCACGACATCGCATTTACTTTACTCATGATAACAAAACCATGGCAATTTTTGGATTTATTGCAGGTGTTGTTGGCGGCGCAACCAATGCCATTGTGGCGTTTTTGATGATTTATCTTTTGGGAACTAAACGCAATAAAAATGAAATGGTGATTGTTAATAACTTAAGTATTTTAATCACCAAAATCATTCAAATTTTTGTGTTATTTCCGGTTATTACAACCTTTGATGCAAAGCAAAAATGGCTTTTATTGACTGTGATTGTTATTTCACTATTTTTTGTATATTTTGGTTCTCAAATTCGTCATCGTTTACCGCAAACGGTGTTTAATCATATGATTGCTGTTATGTTATTTTGTTTGGGATTATATGCACTATGGCAGGGCGTGCATGCGCTTGGGTCTACTTAACAGCTTTTTGCCAATCCAGTATTGCTTTGATGTCATTGCTAATAGCGGATTGTAAGGTGGATAAATCAGCGTATTTTTTTTCATCATGTAAATAATGTAAAAAAATTACTTGTGCGGTCAATCCATACAAATTGCCATCAAAATCTGGAAAATGTACTTCCAAACGATAATCAGCACCATGAACGCTAGGACGCGTGCCGATATTAACCGCGCCTAATAAACTGTTGGGGTGAATTCCTAAAATTCCTTTGTGATGACTATGGGTTAAATCACAGGGCTTAATCAGTTCATCATTTTGATTAAAAAATAACACATTTGCCCCAAATACGCCTTTTAATGCGGGTTTAAGCCGAGACAGTGAAATATTGGCGGTTGGAAACCCTAGTGTTCTGCCAATTTTATCGCCGTGAACAACTGTGCCTTTTATACTATAGTCTTGACCAAGTAGCGTTTTAGCAGTGGTTAAATCTCCTAACGAAAGTGCATGACGAATTTGTGTTGAACTGATGCGTGCGTTTTGATGACGGATAGTTGTCAAATTATCAACAATAAAACCTTGATTTTGTAAAAAATTTTTATCACCTAAACGGTCATGACCAAAGCGAAAATCATCACCAAGCATCAAATGATTGGCGTTTAATTTTTTTAGCAATTGTGTGAAATCCAAAGCTGATAAAGAACGAAATTCATCATTAAAATCAACTACTAATAAATAATCAATATCCAGTTTTTTGATAATCGCTGATTTTTCAGCCAAGTTACTCAGACGCACGGGCGGATTGTTGGGAGTAAAAAATTCCCTTGGCTGTGGCTCAAAAATCATCACTGCCGTATGCAAATGCTGCTGACTCGCCATATTTTTTAAAGCATAAAGCATGGTTTTATGTCCAAGATGCACACCATCAAAATTACCTATGGTTAGAGCAATCTTGGGCAATGGAGGCGGATTTTTGGGGTCAAGATGGATAATTTGCATATTTTTTAGTTTTATTTTGATTTGAATAAAATTTGGTATTGTATCATAGGTTATAAAATCATGCGTTTATAAAATCATGGTTTGTATATTTTGCCTAAAAGTGCTAATCTAAATACGATTCAAATAAAAAAAATCTTAATGAGCATAATAAATGACAAACGCTGTCTTGCAACTTGAAACTTTATATCACAAACCAATTGACCAAATTAATGAAAATGAAATCATTACTGCTTTAAAAGCGTGGGATGATGAAGATAATTTTATTCCGATTATTGAACTTGTGGATGCATTACCACACGCTCAGCAAACCCCGCAAATTTTAAGTGAACAGGCAAGAGCGTGCAATAATGTATATTGGCTTAATAAAATTCCTGAAAATATTCCTTATCTTGAACGTGCTTTGTCTATTTTTCAATCTTTAGAAAAGGATTTGGGGAATGAGCAAGATTGGAATTACAAAATTGGTTATTCTTATTTTTATTTAAATGATAAACAAAATGCCAAAAAACATTTAACGATTTCTAAAGATTATAATAATGAAGAAGATTTGTTAAGCTGGATTGAACGCGCCGAGGAAAAAAACATCAGCACTTTGGACGCTGAAAATGGTGGATTGGGAACGGTGGAATATGACTTGGAGGATTTTTTTGCATTACTGGAAAAAAAAGCCCCAAAAATTGCTAACAGTTTTAATCAGCTTGCCAGCAAAACTGAACTGAGAGTTTTTGAAAAAAAACTAGGCATTGTTTTGCCTGAAAGTTTTGAACAACTGTATCGCACGTTTAATGGACAAAAATTTGGGGCAAAATTTTCAAATTTGGAAGATTTACACCGTTTTTTAACATTAGAAGAAATTATTTCGGTGCAAGATGCGTATGTTGATAAACTAACCAATACTTATGGCGAGTCGTGGCAAGATATTCGTATCAGCCAAGAAGATATGATTTATGATGAAGAAATCAAAAATCGCCTATATCATCGGTTATGGATTCCTTTTGCAATCAGTGAGGATAACACAGAAGACGAAGAAGAATTTAATTTGTTGTGTTTGGATTTAGACCCCAATACTGAAGGCAAATTCGGGCAAATAATTAGTATTAGCTTTAGTGATGATTTAGAATTGTATCTTATTAATTTGGAAAATTGGTCGTTAAAAGAGGAAATCCGCAGTATTAACAGTATGTTAAAGCATGATTATTTGGTATATGATAATAATGAAAAGTGTTTGGTGATTGATAATCATGAACCATTTGATGATGAACTGATTTGCTATCCTGATAATGAAGAACAAAACTTAAAAACATACATTGAAAAAACATTTGGAAAAATCAGTCACACCATTAGTGATATGACCCCCAATAAAATTACCTGTGATATCCACGTAATAAGCCCAACTGATAAAACCCCTTATTATACTTTAGTTACCAGTGGTATGGGTGCGTACATGATGAGTGTACCTGATGAGATTACTCCTGCTTACTCTGAACTTTTGATTCGTCTACCTGCAGATTGGCAGTTAGACAGCGATGATGAGCGCGATTTTTGGCCAATTAGACAGCTAAAAAATTTAGCCTGTTTACCATTTTATCGCCAAAGTTATTTTTCCAGTGGTCATACAGTATCTGTAGAAACTTTGGCAGGAACAAATTTTGAATGCATGTTACTTTTAGAGGCTGATGATGGTGATGATATTGCAGTTGCTAAATTATCAGAAGATAAAAGCGTTATTTTTTATAGCCTTGTGCCACTTTATCATCAAGAAATGCTGTATAAATTGGACAAGGGAAATATGGCTTTGATGCAGGCACTGGAAGAGGCGCAAATTCCTTATCCGCCAGTGGTGGATATTCACCGAACCAATGTTTGTGAAAATTATTTGCCAAATGATAAGGATTTGTCAGTATTTGATGGGGTGTTTTGGTCATTTAATCACGTTTATTATTTAACTTGCATGCAATTTTATCAAGCGCTTATGGACTATAATACAGAGCTGGATAATGATATTAGTGGCTTTAACCCTTGGGAGATTTTATGCAAAGAACCTATGGTTTATGTGATGTATCAAGCCCGTTTGCGTAGTGAAGATGATTTGCAAGGCAATGAAATCTTAAAATACCCTGAAGTTTTTTTAGGTGAATCTGATGGCGATGGTTACTACCATACAACCGTTGTGTTAACCATTCAAGCTAATGATGATAGGGTAATTACAGCCATTGAGCTGTTGCACCAAATTCAAAACGCTATTGCTAATAAAGAACTTGGTGAACATGTATTCTTTGAAGGTTTTAAAAAGGTTGGCACAGTCAGCGACCTAAGCGATGAAGTGCCAGTAATAGAAGTATTGTTTGGTAGTTAGTGATGATTAGCGTGGCGTTAGACGCAGATTTTCACGTCCTAAAATACGAACCACGCGCCCGTTCTCAAAATAGATACTCAAATAGTGTTCGGTATTTTTGACGTTCTTTTTGCCAGCTTTACGCCCATCTGTCCCTGCTTGATAATTATATAGATAGTCAAAACGGTTGGGATTTAGAGTGTCGCGCATGGCAGGACTGCCTAATAGATATAAAACTTGGTCTTGACTCATGCCTACTTTGATTTGTGCAGCTTGTTCAGCAGTGACGGGTGTGCCTTGGGGTAAATCGATGGTGTAGACCCGAAACATATTACATCCAGATAAAGTAATGGCGGTAAATAAGGCAACGGGTATAAATTTTGCAAATAATGTCATATAGTTTTCCGCATTCATAAAAACTGTGTTATACCAAAAAACAAAGCACCAATCAATATAAATGCTTGTGTTTGCTTTGGTATTTTATTTTTTGGTTTAGTTTATCATTTTTTGACGAATAATTTGAATAAATTTGTGGTAAAAATAAATTTGTGGTAAATTAGGCAAATGTTAAAAATGAAACAATTATTAAAGGTATTTTTATGAGTTTTACCAATAAAGATTTGCGTAAAGTGGGCTTAAAAGTAACATTGCCACGTATCCGAATCTTGGAACTTCTTGAGAGCGCTGAACATCATCATATGAGTGCTGAAGATGTGTATCGAGCGCTTGCACAGCAGGGCGAAGATGTTGGTTTGGCAACGGTTTATCGTGTTTTGACTCAGTTTGAGCAAGCAGGCATTGTTGAGCGTCATAATTTTGAAAATAATTTATCCGTATTTGAAATTGTTCAAGATGAACACCACGACCATTTAGTGTGTGATGTGTGTGGTAAAATTGAAGAATTTCACAATGATGCTATTGAGGCTGAACAGCACAAAGTTGCCCAATCACATAATTTTAAACTAACAGGTCATTCTTTGGTGTTGTATGGCGTGTGCAGTAATCCCGATTGCCAAAAATCCTTAGAAAATCAATAATAAAAATCCTACCAAATTTGGTAGGATTTTTTAATAAGTATGATATGCTTACATATCATCCATGCTATCATCGGCTTCTGGTGGCGGTGGTGGCATGTCATCAGACTGACAGCTGAATTCATAAGTTTTGCCATCTGCAACTGTTACTCCAAAAATCGCTTCACCATTTTTGGCGTGCCATTCGTATTTTGAAGCTGGATTGGTTTCATTGACAAAACGCATACCACTACCTGAAACAGCTCGAGTTAAGCTGATATCTTGATTGTTTAGCGTTAGGCTAGGTGCAGTTACATTTAATAATGCTGTATCTTTTTTGTATTTAACATTGACAGTGGCATTTTGTTCGCAAGTATAGTGCTCTACCATTTTACCGTGATGGTGCCTGCCATGATGATGGTGATGCATGTCATCTGCTGGCATATCATTTGGTTTTGGATTGGTGGCGCAGCCTGTCATAATCAGGGCAGAAAGCACACCCGTTGCGATGAGTAGTTTTTTCATAAAAACTCCAAGATAACAAAAATTCACTAAAAACTCAAAATTGGTTCATATTTTACTGCAAATTGTATCAAAATGTGTAACAGAAGTTTTTGTCAATGGTATAAAATTGTGAATTATTTTATCTATAATTTTGATTTACGGTTTATTTTTTGGATTTAAATTGTGTTAAAAATTGCTTATTCTCCGATTTTTTGTTTGCCACTTCCGCCAAATCATCGTTTTCCAATGGAAAAATATCGTTTATTGCCCCAAAAGTTGTTACAAGAAAATGTCATCACCATAGATAATTTATTTACGCCACAAAAAGCTAGCAAAGATGAAATCTTAACCACGCACACCCATGATTATTATCATGCATTGATAAATCTTAATCTAACCAGTCACCAAGCCCGTATGCTTGGGTTGCCTTTAACGCATGATTTGATAGAACGTGAACATTTTATCGCTCATGCGACCTATGAATGCGCATTGCACGCCCAAAAACATGGCATTAGTTTATCAACTTCGGGCGGCACCCATCATGCTTTTGCTGGGCATGGCGAGGGTTTTTGTATTTTTAATGATATTTGTGTGGCGAGTCATCTTTTATTGCAAAGAAATCAAGCAAAACGCATTTTGATTGTAGATTTAGACGTTCATCAAGGTAATGGCAATGCTTCAATCATGGCAAATAACCCTAATGTTTTTGTCTTTAGCATGCATGGCAAGAAAAATTATCCTTTTAGAAAAATCCCATCTGATTTAGATATTGACTTGGATGATGGCACAACCGATGATGAATATTTGGCAATTTTAGATGAAAATTTAACCAAGATTGTGACGCATTTCTATCCTGATTTGATATTTTATCAGGCGGGGGTTGATATTTTGGATGTAGATAAATTAGGCAAATTAAATCTAACCATGTCAGGCGTGTCATATCGTGATAAGCGGGTGCTTATGTGTGCTAAAAAAGCAGGCATTCCTATTGTGGTGGTAATGGGTGGTGGCTATGCGCCCGATATTGAAGTGATTGTGGAGGCTCATAGTCAGGTGTATTATCATGCTAAAAAATTATGGGGATAAAATATAAAATTAATTTATAAAAACAAATTGTGTTACATTAAAGAAAATAGCAAATAAAGAGATGGGTATGAGTCTAAAACAGCGGTTGAACTTAATAACACCTATTATCCAAGCACCAATGGCAGGAGCTAGCAACGCATCTTTTGTGGCGTGTGCATCCAATTTGGGTGTTTTGGGTTCTTTGGGGGCGGGTATGATGTCTTGTGATAAAATTCATAGTGAAATCAATACGATAAAATCCCTAACTGACAAACCATTTGCGGTTAATTTGATGATTTTGCCTAAAGAAAAAACCCAAAAATACAGCTCACCCATGCCAACTTGGTTGAAAAATGTTTATGATGAATTGGGTGTGATGCCTGTTTTGGATGATTATCCTGCTTATGATTTTGCCAAACAATTTGATGTTTTATTGCAAAATCCAGTACCTGTAGCTAGTTTCACATTTGGAATTTTGGACAAAAGTCAGGTTCTTAAGCTGCATGACGTGGGAACTTTAGTGATTGGTACGGCAAATCTGCCTAAAGAAGCCAAACAATGGCAAGATATTGGAGCAGATGCAGTGATTTTACAATCCGGGGATGCTGGCGGTCATCAAGGCGGATTTTTAGACGAAGATGCAGAAAAATTATCTGCTTTAACTTTATTAAAATTAACTCAAAAACAGGTATCCATTCCCTTAATTGCTGCAGGTGGTATTGACAGTAAAGTCAAAATAGATGAACTTTTACAACATGGCGCAGATATGGTGGCTATAGGTACGTTATTTTTGACCACCAAAGAGAGCCCAATTCACGCACTTTATAAACAAAAACTGCTAAAAGCCAAGCCAAATGATACGGTGATGACAAAAGCGTTTTCTGGAAAATGGGCGCGCGGAATTAAAAATAATTACATCCAAAGAACAAGTCAGGTGAGTGCAAAAGATTTGCCAGAATACCCCAGTCTAAATGCCATGACCAAACCACTGCGAGCGCATGGTGCAAAAACTGACAATCCTGATTTGTTATCATTGTGGGCAGGAATGTCAGTTGGTGGCTGTCGTGACGAAACAATAGCGCAATTGGTCAAAAGGTTGGTTTTACCAACGGTTGATTAATGATTGTAGTAGTTATCAATTCCTAAAGCCACCGCTTGTACCAGTTTTTGACGCTCTTTGGGGTCTTTGATAAATGCTTCATCACTTTTATCTACAATCACACCAATTTCTATCAATACTGCTGGAATTTTGGTGGTTTTTAAAACGACCAATTTATCATGGTGATAAATACCAAGTTTTTTATCAACCAAGGATAAGGATTTTTCATAGTTGCTGTTTGCATGGTCTAAATTAGGCGTGCGTTTAATAACATAAAAGGCATTACCAATTGACTTTGCCAGTTTTAGTGAGCCAGTATAATTGCCATTTTCGCGGGAAATATGAAATGACGAACCAATAATAGGGCGTATGGTTTGGTAGGTGTCAATATCGCCTGCTTTAATAGCGCGTAGATTAGCAAGTTGGGTGCTGTCGTGATGAATGGAGATAAATACCGCTTTTTTGTTATGAGAGTGATTGTTGGCAAGATTGCTACGTTCTTGCAATGTTTTTTCATCACTAGCTGGTCTGGTTAATTCTACCTGATAACCTTTTTGAATGAGTAGTTGATACAGTTCTTGAGTAAAAACGTCATTGTAGTTCACTTCAGGAATGCCTGTTAAGCTGATTGCTCCAACCCCAAGTGATGAACCTTTGGGGTTGTGTCCTGAATCTAAGACAATGAGCGGTTTTTGACTGCATGCAACTAAAAATATCAGCGAACATAGATAAAAAAATCGCATAAATTTATCCTATCAATAGCTTTTTACTGTGTTTTTCAAGCAGCCAAAGTAGGCTGATTGCTGCCACTGCCAAAGACAGCACCAAAGCCAGCCAGAACCCATAAATTCCCAAACCAAACCAAAATGCAAAGATTACCCCTGGGATAATTCCAAAACCCCAAAAACAAATCATATGAATTATCATTGGACTTTTGGTGATTTTATAACCACGAAGAGCGTAACTTGCAACGCATTGAATGGCGTCTACTAACTGAAATGCTGCTGCAAACAATAAAAGCGTACCACAAATATCAATTACTGCCAAATCATCAGTGTACATATCAGCAAGTTTGTAACGAAAAATAATTAAAAAACTTGCCGTCAAGAACGAAATCGCCATAGCGCTACTAATAGCAACCCCTGATACATAACGAGCTTGTTGAGGATTGTTTTGACCAAGATTGATGCCAATTCTTACGGTGCTGGCAATTCCAATGCTTTGGGGAATCATAAAAATCAAACTGGTTAAATTAATCACAATCTGTTGGGCAGAAATAAGTTTGGTAGTATCCCCATCCAATTTAGCAACTAAAAAAATAATGCAAGCAAATAAGCTTACTTCAATAAAAAACGACAAGCCAATGGGTATACCAAGTCGGGTAATTTCACCAAATAATTTGATATCTGGTTTTCTAAATTTATCAAATAGCCCAAAAGGGGCAAAAAATTTATCTTTGGCAATGTATAAACCTAAAAACAGTGCATTTATCCAAAAGACAATTGCTGTTGCCAATCCACAACCTGCTCCGCCAAGCATTGGCATGCCAAATTTGCCATAAACAAACACCCAATTTAGAAAAATATTGGCAAAAAAACAAATCCAGCTAACAATCATGATGGCTTTGGGTTTACCAAGACTGGATGTGTAAGCGTGTAAAGCTCGATGTATTAAAGCTGCTGGCATGGCAAAACCAATAAACCATAAATAAAGCTGACTTACTGCAAGGGTTTTGGCTTCTAAATTTAAAAATTTATCAAAAAAACCAATCACTGACCAGACCAAAAACAGCCCAACCACTCCCAAAAACAATCCATACCAAATTCCTTGCCAACCAAGGTTACCAATGGCTTTTTGGGTGTCATTGGTATTTTTGTGTTTGTGTACGCCAAAGGCTTGAGAAATCATTGGGTTTAACGCGGTCATAACCCCAAGCAGGGTAATGTATACCGTAAAAAATACACTATTACCCAGCCCAACCGCCGATAAATCAGATGTGCTGATACTTCCTGCCATGACCGTATCTACAAAGCCAGTACCAACTTGAGCAACTTGAGATAGTAGCATGGGAAGCGCAAGCGCAACTAGGGCAGCAAATTCTTTTTTATATGCCGAAAAATTATAACGGCTAATATCCAATAACATTATTGTACTTCCTTCCACCAAGGTGTAGTTTGGTCATTTATAGTAAAATTTTGTCCAATTTTTGGAGTGATGAATGCAACCTTTTGTTTTGTAGCTTCTGCTAAAAATCGTTCAGCAGGTTCATCCCACTTGTGATAAGCAAGGTCGTATTTACCCCAATGAATCGGTAGGGCAAGTTTGGCTTTGGCGTCTTTGACTGCTTGCACCGATTGTTCTGGAGACATATGCACATCAGCCCAATTCACATTATACGCTCCATTTTCCACAAACATTAAATCAAAACCATCATCGGGAGCGTATGTTTTTGCAATGTCAGCAAAATGGCTACCAAAACCACCATCGCCTGTAAAATACAATGCAAAATCAACGGATTTCACCACCCAACCGCCCCATAAGGTTTGACTTCGGGTGGATAATTTTCTTCCGCCATAATGTCGTGATGGCACAAAGATAAATTCAAGCCCATCTAGATTTTGTGTATCATGCCATGCAAATTCTTGAATTTTATTTTTATCCACGCCCCATTTAACAAGATGAGCTTTGACACCCAGTGGTACAAGAAATTTTTGGGCTTTTAGATGGATTTCTTGAATTGCTTTCATGTCCAAATGGTCATAATGGTCGTGTGATAAGATGACAATGTCTAAATTTGGTAACTCGTCTGTTTTAGGTAGATGAGTCATTGAGTAGGACTTTCCACCCAAGGGGATGGGTGATACCCGATAAAATACAGGGTCGGTAATGATTGTTTTATCGCCCATCTTAAATAAAATGGTGGAATGTCCAAGCCAAGTAAAGCTGTTGTTTTGCAAGGGAATATTTTTGGTCAAAGGCAAAGTTGGTAAAGACTCCTTGGGATGTTTACCGTCAGCAGGATAAAAAATATTTATGATAAAATCCATCAAATTTAGGCGTTCATCCTCAGAAACCCCAGCGCCTGAACCGTCTACAATCAGCGGTTGCAAGTTTTCAAATTTGCCGTTTTGATAATTGGGCGATTTTTGCATCGCTTGTAGGCTCTGACTGTCAGGGCTTCCCCCAAAAACAGCTGAATTTAAAAATGCAATGGCGCCAATCGTCAGTATTAAAGCTATAATAAGTATACATTTGAAAATAAAAATTATCATAAAAGACAGCAAAATAAAAACTTTTAATGATAAAATTACTTACTTTAAAAATCAATGATTATTTTTATCAATTTAGTGCCACATTATGCGTCTTAATCACATCATTAAGCCCAATTCCACAACTACCAACATTATTGAAAATCCTGATAAACACCAAGCCCATTTTATATCAATTATTGATGAATGGCTAAAAAGTCTGTACCGTGAAAATTATTCAATAAATACCATTTTGGCATATCAAGCATCGTTATACCGTTTTTCAAAGTTTGTTGCTAAAAATACTGCATTACAAGGCAATTGGCAGGCGTGTCAAAAAAAACAATTAGCACTATTTTTTAGTAGTCGTTTGGAAAGTGGTCAAAAAATATCTACCATAAAGCAAGAACTATCCGCTGTCAATAAATTTTATCAATACGCTATTGCACAAAATTTAACCCAAAATAACCCAGCTGCTGCCTACCGGCTAAAAAGCCAGCCCCGACCTTTACCCGTGATTAGCGATGTGGATTTGATAAGTCAGCTGCTTGACCAGCCCGCTCCAGAAAATCAAGTGTTAGCAAATCTTTGGCAGCGAGATAAAGCCATGTTTGAATTGATGTACAGTAGTGGATTGCGACTGTCAGAGCTTGTCAATTTGAATGTGGAAGATGTGGATTTATCAGACAAAACAGTGCGTGTGGTTGGTAAAGGAAATAAAATGCGTATTGTACCTGTGGGCGCTCAGGCCATCAAGGCCATCACAGTTTATTTGCCAATAAGACAACAATGGCAAAAAAATACCCAAGCCTTATTTGTGAGTCAAAAAGGCGGACGTATTACTCAACGGGCGGTTCAGCTTCGTTTAAAGGCATGTGCTCAAAATGCGGGTATCAGCCAAAACCTGCACCCACATATTTTACGCCACTGTTTTGCATCACACATGTTGTCTGCTAGTGGCGATTTACGAGCCATTCAAGAAATGCTTGGTCATAGTAATATCAGCACAACGCAGATTTACACACAGGTTGATTTTGGCACATTATCAAAAACTTATGATAAAGCTCACCCAAGAGCCTCTCAAAAAGATAAAAATCAAAATTAATGATGTAAAAAAATAAAAGCCAGATTTTATCTGGCTTTTGGGTAATTTGGCGTCAATCCGTATTTAGTTTAGTTCTACTTGTACGTGACTGTTAAACCAAGTAACCGATACACCCACATCACCGCGTTTTACGGCATTTTTTACGTTTGGACTGATTTTGCTTCTATCAATCGCTTTTTGCAGTTGGTTACGTTTATTTAGGTTGCTTAAACCGCAGTCATCACTACCATCAGAGGAGCTACCATTATAGACATTAGCACGGTCTTGACGGATGATTTGACCAACAGAAGATAACTTTGAGCCGTTTGAATTGTATAAATCGCTTTTATCAATATAAGTATCAAAAGAGCACAAATAACCACCATCGCCAGCAGAAGCACTCAAACTGGCGACACCTAAAACACCCGCTACTAAAAATTTACCTAACGTTTTCATAACCTACCTCTGACTTATCAAAAAATTATTTCAATCAATTTTTAAAAACACCGTAATAAATAGCGTTTTAATTACCTACTTTTCATTATAGTGTCTTGATAAAAAGAGCTGTAGCGATTTTTGGTGAAGTTTTGTAAATCAAAGTAAAACTTGCTGTTTGATTGTCAGTTATGGTTTATTTATCAAAAGATTTTGCATTGGGTGTAATGGATTTTAAAAACAATTTGAGTAACTCATCAAGACAACTGATTGACAATAAAGTGGTATCATAAGCAGCAAGCAATCAAAAGTTCAAAAAACATTGTGTAAAATACCCAAAATTTAGATTTGCCAGTTAAATTAAGACGGTTAATATTTACACCAATTTATGAATAAATCAAAAATTGGGCAATTTGAGTGTATATTTATTAGCAAACATGAATGTTGTCACGCACAAAAAGAATTGGAGAAAGTAAATGTATAAAAAATACTTTGTATTGGTTTTTTTGACAGTGTTATTAGCTGCTTGTGGTGATGCAGGTTCAAAAAATACTACCAAGATAAATGATACCCAGCCCAGTAAAGATGAGTTGGATAAAACAGGCATTGTAGAAAATGCTAGACAAGTTTTAGATGCCTTAAATGTAAAATCAACACAATTAAGTGATATGTGGGCGATACAACAGGCATTTCAGCGCGCTGGCGTTACACCTGATATAGAGCAAGTTTTACAACATAAAATGACCCAAGTAAAAAACCAAGCAGACGTCAAAACAATTATCAATGAGCAGCTTGTGCTTACTCAAAATTTACAAGATGAGTTAAACGGATTGGAACTGCAAAGTCAAGAAGGTAAGGAGATTGTTCAAAAAACTACCGATGCTGCTCAAAAAATGCATAATGGATTACAAGCAATCATAGTCTTAGATTTGCAAAATCCAAATGATATGGCTGCGATTAATCAAGCTGTGATGCAGATACAAGAAGGAACAAATGCGTTGTCTGATAGTATGAATGATTTTTTAAATCTGGCAAAGGATTTAGGATTTGATACCAAAGCGGCTATTGAAAAATATCAAAAATATCAGCGATCAATCCAGAATCAACAAACAAACTAAAGTATGATGGTTGTTATGGTTGATGGTTAATGACTAAAGACAATTTTAGTATCAGATGTATTGATTTTATTGATAGATAATATTCATACTTGAATAAATAGTAAGTATCTAATCATTTAAGATAACCCAAAATTAGCAAGACGGCAGGAATATTTAGCGGTCTTGCTAGTTTTATGATTTATCTTTTTATCTTGTTGTTTTGTCTAAACATTGGTAATTAAGTTGGTTAAAATTAATTTTGCAGGCTTAAACGATTAAATTACCTTCAAACACACGTAAAAATTAACTGATTATAGCGACTGTAAGGTGTGTTTATGGTGATTAATTTTTTTATCAAATTGCCGAAAACCAAACAATAATACCCATGAAATCAACAGATAAATGATGCCAGCGGCAAAATAAATTTCTAAATTTAGATAGGTTTTGGCAATGATGGCTTTAGAGGTGTACATCAAATCTACAACTGTGATGGTTGATGCCAGCGCCGAACCTTTGAGCATAAAAATCACCTCATTACTATAAGCAGGTATCATAATCCCAAAAGCACGTGGCAGGGTGATGCGTTTTAGTTTTTGACTAGGCGACATGCCTAAGGTATCAGCAGCTTCTAACTCACCCTTAGGAACAGCATTCATTGCACCACGAACAATTTCAGCAATATAAGCAGCGGTATTTAGCGTAAAAGCGATGATGGCGCACCAATAAGGCTGGCTTAAAACAGGTTTCCATAAAAAACTGTCTTGAATGATTTTGAATTGTCCAAGCCCATAATAAATTAAAAAAATTTGCACCAAAAGTGGTGTGCCTCGAAAAAAGAAGATATATAAATAAGGTGGTATCCATACCAAAGGATTTTTGGATAATCGTAAAAGCCCCAGCGTAACCCCCAAAATCAATCCCAAAACACTGGAAAGTAACACTAATTCGACAGTGGTCAATGATGCTTTTAATAATTCAGGAAAATTTGTGATGATTGCTTGCCAATTCCAACTCATGCCTCAACTCCTTGTTTGTGTAATTTTTTGGCATAACGAGCCGCAGGATTAGCACGCCATTCACAAAAACTAATTAAAGAAGTAACCACAATTGTTAAACCCAAATAAACCAGCGCAGCAACTAAAAAGAACGTAAAAGGCGCTTGGGTGGATTGAGCAGCACGTGATGAGTAATAAATCAAATCTTTTAAGCCAATCAAGGAGACGAGGGCGGTATCTTTGAGTAGTACCAAAAATAAATTACCTAAACTAGGCAAAGCAACAATCCACATTTGGGGAAGAATGATTCGCCAAAAAGTCTGAAAGGGTCGCATACCAAGGCTTTGAGCGCTTTCCCATTGACCTTTGGGAATCTCCTCTATTGCCATACGAAAAACTTCGGTGGCGTACGCTCCAAACATCACCGACAGCGCCATGACACCAGGCCAAAAGCTGCCCAATTCAATGCGCTGAGTATAGCCAATTTTATGAGCAAGGCTCGAAACTAAAATTTCAGCCCCAAAATAAATCGCAAAAACAACTAACAGTTCAGGCAAACCACGCACAACAGTTGTATAAATATCAGCCAGTTTTTTAATAAACCAAACTGGTGAACGTTTGGCAACTGCTCCAAGCAGCCCAAAGAACAAACCAAAAATCAAACTGGTTAAACTAAGTTTGATGGTTAGTATTGTGCCTTGTAATAATAAATTGCCATAGCCATATAAGTCAAACACAATCATCGCCTTTTGACAGGGTAACAAAATTTACTATTTTAGCAAAATTTGGGTAATTATGTTGGCTTATTTTGTATCTGCTTTTACTTGGGTTTTTGTTTGGGCTTCTTCATTTTGGGTGGCTGTTTTGGTTGTTGGGCTACTTAAGGCATCACCAAAATGTTTTTGCACCAGTTTATCATAAGTGCCATCGGCTTTGATTTCATCAAGAGCTTGATTAAATTTCCCCAAAAGTTCATCATTGCCTTTATTGACTGCAATCGCAAAATTGTCATGAATGTCAATTTCATCGCCCTTAATACTAAAATCTTTACCCAAATCGCTGGTTAGCCAAGTTAAAGCGGGTAGTTTATCGCTAAGTACAACGGTTGCCCGGCCGCTGGCTAAATTTAAAAAGGCATTATCCAGAGTATTGTGCATTTGTGGAGTAACTTCTGGGTAGGTTTTATCCAAATATTGGCTTGAAATAGTCGAACCTTGCACAGCAATGGTTGCTGATTTAATATCGTTGGTATTTTTTGGGTCGAAAGTACTGTCGTTTTTGGCAAGAAAAACCAACGTGTTATTAAAATAAGGTTTGCTAAAACTTACCTGTTCACTGCGCTCAGGAGTAACGGACATGGCTGAGATGATGGCGTCAAACTTGTCTGTTTTTAAGGCGGGAATGATACCATCCCACTCTTGGGCGTTGATTTGGCAGGTTACCGCCATTTTATCGCATAAGGCATTGGCAATATCCACATCAAACCCCGCCAAATCTCCGTTATTAAACGTATAATTAAAAGGAGCGTAAGCGCCTTCGGTGGCTATTCGTAAGGTTTGCTTTGATGCATCATTTGGTTGCCCAGTTTCTTGGGTTTTAGTTTCTTCGCCACAAGCACTCAGAAGTAATATGCCCGAAAAAAGAGCAGCTTTAAACATATTTTTCATCAAATTTTCCTTAATTTAAAAAATCCCTATTCGTTAGGGTGGTCTAAAATATATTTAGAGATAATTTTCAAACTAGAGCAGCGCCTAACAGATGCCTGACACTGCTCTGTATGCTCAGTTTATGTGAGTAATTTTGAATGGATATTTGCAAATGGTTTTATCCAAAAAACCATCAGTTGTCATTGGGTGTGATTATTTACTGTCAGCAGGCTTTTTGTCATCAGTTGTTTGAGTTTCACCAGCTTCTAGGCTTTTTAAATCCACACCAAGATGTTTTTTGGCGATTTCATCATATTTGCCATTGGCTTTTAGAGCGTCAATAGCTTTGTCAAATTCGCCTTTTAAAGGGTCATCTTTACGCACAGCAACAGCAACAACGTCATTGGTATTGATGGGTTTGCCTTGCACTTCATAATCTTTACCAGCATCGGTTTTTAACCAATCTAAAGCAGGAGCAATGTCTGAAATCATCAAATCAATACGCCCTGCGGTCAAGTCAAGATAAGCATTATCTTGTTTGTCATAGGTTTTTAAGGTCGCTTTTGGTTGATTTTTGGTTAAATAATCTGCGGCAACAGTGGCTTGTTGAGCACCAACAGTTTTGCCGGCGATATTTTCCATGGTTAAATTTTCACCTTTTTTAGCAATTAGCACAAAAGTGTTGTTAAAATACGGTTTACTAAAATCAACCACCGCAGACCGTTCAGGCGTAACTGACATACCTGACATGATTGCATCGGCTTTATTGGCTTGCAAACTTGGGATTAAACTGTCCCAATCGTAACTTTTAATGTCGCATTCAACCTTCATCTCATCACACAAAGCAGTAGCAAGGTCAATCTCAAATCCTACTAAGTTTCCTTGGTTGTCCAGATAACTAAAAGGTTTAAAACTGGATTCGGTGGCAATACGCACAACTTTTTCATTATTGCTTGCTGGAGCTTGTTTGGTTTGTTCATTGGTTTTTTCATTTGAACAGGCTGAAATTGTCAATGCAGTAAAAGCAATTAAAAATAATTTTGAATTTAATTGAAATTTCATAAAAATTCCTTGTTAATTTGGTTTAATAAATAACCATGCATCAGTCTTTTTGTTGATTATTTGGCAGCTTCTTGTGGTTTTTCATCAGTTTTGGTAGCTGTGCTGTCTTGTTCTGGAGCTTGAGCTTGTGCATTTGCTGCAAAATGTTGCTGTTTGATTTGTTCTAATTTGCCATTGGTTTTGAGTGCATCTAGTGCTTTATTGATTTTATCTTTTAAAGCGTCGCCTTTACGTACAGCAATACCTAAATTATCACCATTGTCAATTTCATCACCAATCAGCCCAAAGCCTTGGGGGTTTTGTTTTAACCAATAAGCCGCTGATGCTTTCTCCGCCATGACTGCTTGGTTGCGTCCTGCCTTCATATCCAAATAGGCATTTTCGTAGGTATCATACAGTTGTACACGGTTGCCATCTTTGCCATCGTAGTTTTTGCCAATATATAGTGCGCCTGTAGTGCCACGCTGACCGCCAAGTACCATATTTTTAATGTCTTTGGGGTCAAAGCTGCCGTCATTTTTTGCTAACCAAACGATGGTATTGGCAAAATATGGGTCGCTAAAATCCACTTGCTCTAAACGTTCTGGTGTGATGGACATACCTGCAATGACTGCGTCGTATTTTTTGGTTAAAAGTCCTGGCAATAAACCATCCCAGTCTTGAGCTACCACTTCGCATTTGGTTTGCATTTCTTCACAAACAGCATTGATAACATCAACATCAAACCCAATAATTTTACCGTCCGCAGTTGTGCCGTTAAATGGCATGTAATTAGCTTCAGTAGCAATTACCAATGTGCCTTCGCTGCCTTTATTATCGGTTGCTGCTGATGTGTCTGATTTTTCTCCAGAACATGCGGTTAAAGCAATACTAAATAATAAACCAGCACCAATTTTGGCATAGGTATTTGCAAAATTTACCATAAAAATTCCTTAAAAAATAATAAAAAAATAACTAAATTAAAAACAACAGTCTTAATTTTGATGTGATGCCATAAATTCTTTGACTCGGGCAGATTTTGGATTGTCAAAAATCTCATCAGGCGGACCCATTTCTTCAACGCGTCCTTGGTGCAAAAATACCACTTGGCTGGATACCTCGCGAGCAAAACGCATTTCGTGAGTAACAATCAACATGGTTCGACCTTCATCAGCAAGTTCCTTCATAACCGCCAAAACTTCATTGACCAGCTCAGGGTCTAAGGCAGAAGTTGGTTCATCAAACAATAAAACCTGCGGTCTCATTGCCAGTGTACGAGCGATGGCAACTCGCTGTTTTTGACCGCCCGATAGATTGTCAGGATAAGCATCTTTTTTTGAAAGCAGTCCAACTTTATCTAATAGATGTTGAGCATCAGTAATTGCTTCATCTTTATTAATGCCTAATACTTGGGTTGGACCTTCAATAATATTTTGCAAAATTGTTTTATGAGGCCAAAGATTAAAATTTTGAAATACAAAACCAATTTTTGAACGCAGTTTTTCAAGTTGTTTGGGATTTTTGGCAACCAATTCGCCTTTTTTTTCAATTAATTCTAATTTTTCTTGTCCAATAAAAATTTCACCACTGCTGGGTTTTTCTAATAAATTAATGCAGCGAAGTAAAGTTGATTTGCCTGAACCGCTCGAACCTAAAATACTAATAACATCGCCATCGTGGGCAGTTAAAGAAACACCTTTTAATACTTCAAGCGAGCCGTAATTTTTATGAATGTCTTTTAAATTAAGAGCAATGGGGCGGTCTGTCATAGCATAATCCATTTGGTTAAACTCTATATTTTCACTTAAAACACCCTAAAAAGGCAACAGTTTTTAAAAAATTTTTAAAAAAATTGTTTTTAATAATTTAATATTTAAAAAACGACAATTTTTTTTGTTAAAAATCAAACCATGTTATAATTGGCGAATTTATAGATTAAAGACAAGTAAATGGTGTGTTATGCCCAAAGCAAGCCTGCAAAACCCTAATTTTTTAAATCGTCTGTGGCAAGGATTTTTAACTACCGTTGGCACAGAACGATTTTTTAAAATTTTTTCAGGCTGGGTAAAATGGCTTGGTTTAGTTGCTTTTATTTTGCTTAGTGTTGGTATGACTTGGGGGCTTATTTTTGCACCTGCTGATTATCTGCAAGGCAACAGCTATCGAATTATTTTTATTCATGTGCCAACAGCAAGTCTTGCAATGAGTATTTATTTTGCCATGGCAGTTCTTGGGGTTATTTTTTTGGTTTGGAAAATTAAAACTGCCAACATTGTTGCTCAAGCCGTTGCCCCGATTGGTTTGATTTGCTGTGTATTAAGTTTAATCACAGGAGCGATTTGGGGTAAGCCAACCTGGGGAACTTATTGGGTGTGGGATGCACGCTTAACCTCCATGCTGATTTTGGCATTTTTATATACGGGGGTTTTGGCGTTGTTTAGTGCGTTTGAAAATAGCCAAAATCGCGGTAAAGCCGCAGCAATTTTATCGATTGTAGGGGCGGTTAATCTACCAATTATTAAATATTCGGTTGAGTGGTGGAACACCTTACATCAAGGTTCAACGTTTACCGTAACCAATGCCCCAAAAATGCCAGCGAGCATGTGGGTTCCGCTGCTGCTGATGATTTTGGGTATGTATTTTTTGGCGGCAGCATTGACTATTTATCGTACAAATTCTTTAATTTTATTAAGAGAAAACCGCAAAACGTGGGTTATTGATTATTTAAAAAACTGTAAAAGCCAGTAGGTAAACCAGCCATGACAGTGTATTTTTCTAGTTTTTCTGAATTTTTAAATATGGGCGGACACGGACCGTATGTGTGGTCGTGTTATGTAATTACAATGATTGTGCTATTTTTATTGATTTTATTTACCAAATCAGAACGTAAAAATGTAATAGAAAAACTCACTCATCAATCAATACGCCAAGAACGATTGACAAACAGACAGCGTCAACAATTAAAATAATAAGGTTTTTGTATGAATAATGCTCGCCAAAAAAAGATGATTTGGGTGGTCGCTATTTTACTTGGGGCGGTAATTGCCGTTAGTCTAATTTTATATGCCATTCGTCAGCAAACAGATTATTATTTTGACCCGACCATGATTTCCCAAGGAAAAGCACCTGAAAGTAAGCGCATTCGTGCAGGCGGAATGGTTGTAGCAGGTAGTGTCAAACGTGACCCTAACGACCCTGTGAATATCCAGTTTTCTATTACTGATTTTAAATCCACCGTTCCTGTATGGTATCGCGGCGTATTGCCGGATTTGTTTGCTGAAAATTCTGGCGTGGTGGCAACAGGCGAATTAAAAGATGGGGTTTTTGTTGCCAGTGAAGTTTTGGCAAAACATGATGAAAATTATATGCCACCAGAAGTTGCCAAATCACTCAAACAGGAACATAAAGAACGCGGTACTTCGGTTGAAAATGGACAATTTGTTCCAGCAAATCCAATGAGTGATATCGATAGCAATCAAACTTCAAAAGATAGCCAAGACAAACAGACAAAATAAGTGGCTATAAATAAAAAACCACTTAAAATTTTTAAGTGGTTTTTTATTTAATTTATCAATTAAGCATTACGACCATACACAGGGAATTTGTCGCAAATGGCAGAAACTTTTGCACGTACTTCTTCTAAAGTTTCTTCGGCGCCACGAGCATCTAGTACATCACAAATCCAACCGGCTAGCTCAATACATTCAGCTTCTTTAAAGCCACGTGTTGTAATAGCAGGCGTGCCAAGTCGGATTCCTGAAGTTACAAAAGGCGATTTGGGGTCATTGGGTACTGAATTTTTGTTTACAGTAATGTGTGCGTCGCCCAACCATTTATCCGCTTCTTTGCCTGTAATGCCTTGTTTAATTAAACTAATAAGCATCAGATGGTTTTTGGTGCCACCAGAGACTACATCATAACCACGAGAAAGGATGGTATTTGCCATAGCCTGAGCGTTTTTAACAACTTGTTGTTGATATTGTTTAAACTCATCAGTCATCGCTTCTTTAAAACAAACTGCCTTACCAGCGATGGCATGCATTAAAGGTCCGCCTTGGGTGCCAGGAAAAACTGCTGAGTTTAATTTTTTCTCAATTTCTGGATTGGCTTTAGCTAAAATTAAACCAGCGCGTGGACCACGTAACGTTTTATGAGTGGTTGTGGTGGTTACGTCAGCAATTTGAACAGGGTTTGGATAGATGCCCGCCGCTACAAGACCAGCCACGTGTGCCATATCCACAAACAAATAAGCGCCAACGCTGTCAGCAATTTCACGGAATTTTTGCCAGTCCATGACTTGACTGTATGCTGAAAAACCAGCAATAATCATTTTAGGCTTATGTTCTTTTGCTAAACGAGCAATCTCATCATAATCAAGCAGTCCATTATCATCAATGCCATAATGCACCGCGTTGTATGTTTTGCCAGAAAATGAAACATTTGCCCCGTGGGTTAAATGTCCACCATGGGCAAGACTCATACCAAGCACGGTATCCCCTGCTTCTAGCAATGCAAGATAAACGGCTGCATTGGCATTTGAACCAGAGTGTGGTTGGACGTTAGCATAGTCAGCGCTAAATAATTCTTTGGCACGGTCAATGGCAATTTGTTCTACAACATCAACATTTTCGCAGCCGCCATAATAGCGTTTCCCTGGATAACCTTCAGCGTATTTATTGGTTAGAATTGTGCCTTGCGCTTCCATTACGGCAGGAGAACAATAATTTTCAGATGCAATTAATTCAATATGATCTTCTTGACGACGTGATTCAGCGTCAATTGCAACGCCAAGTTCAGGGTCAAAGTCGTGCAAAGAAATTTCTTTAAACATAAATTTACCTTGTGGTTTGGGAGAATCAGATTAGTTTAACATAAAATTATCATTAATTTCACCAAATTTGACTGACCAAAATTACAAAAAAGATGAGTAAAATTTAATTAGCAGATAGATTTTTATGATAATTTAAAGACAATATTTAAAAATACTGTATCACATGGATTAAAATCTTTGCGGTATAATACAGCAATTTTTTTATATAGCCATGATAGGTTATACATTTTTAAACAATTAAATTTTAATCATTCAGTATAAATATGCATTTATTTTCTCATCATAAATTTTCTTATCATAAATTGCTGGGCATATTGATTAGCATTAGCTTATCCTTTTCTTTACCGTCTTATGCTCAAGATACCAGTCATTCCAATGCTGGCAGTTTAGCTAGTTTATTTGGAAAAACAAGCCAACAAAAATTTCTACCAGTAAATCAGGCATTTAAAGTAGATGTCAGTCAAAATGGTCAAGAATTAATTGCCAAATTTACCATCACTCCCAAACATTATATTTATCAAGATAGAATCGCCGCTCAATTACCAGAGGGTGTAAGTGCTAGCGATTGGGAGTTTAGTGTTGCTCCAACTATGGTGGATGACCCTGAATTTGGTCGGGTGGCGGTATTTAATCAAGACGTTATTGCTAAAGCAGTTATCAGCACCCAAAAAGACTTAAATCACGCTCCAATTAGCGTAAAATGGCAAGGCTGTGCCGAAGCGGGTTTGTGCTATCCGCCAGAAGTTACCAAAAGCACTTTGACGCTTAAGCACGCCAGTCAAGCATCCACTAAAGCAGAAACAAAAAAACCAGAAACCAAAGAAGCTGCAAAAGTAGCAGAACCACAAACCGCCAGTAAACTACCATCACAGATTATCCCTGCAAATACCACCAATAGCGGTAATGATATAGCTATTAGCCAAGACAATAACCAAATTGCTAATCTAGAAGATAAAGCAAGTTCTGTTAATGGCATGCCACCAGCTTTGCCAGTCAGCCGTGAATCTAATCAAGAAATGGATGGCGAAAGTAGCAATCAAAATAACCAAGAAAATGATTTGATTGCTCAAAATACAGACCTTCAAAACCCAAGTCAAAATAATGATGGCGGCCAATCAGGCATTTCTGGGTTGCCAGCAGATGGTGAACAAACGCAAATTCAGCCAAATGAGCAAAATACCCAAAGCGCCACTGATATCAGCTCAAATTCTAATCTGGTGAATCATACCTTACCTCAGGATTCTGACCCTTTTGGTATTCATAAAAATCCACTATTAGCATTAATGCTTTTATTTTTGGCAGGGCTGTTACTTGCCTTTACGCCATGCGTGTACCCAATGATACCAATTGTCGCCAATATTGTCGCCCGCCAAAAAAATACCAATTCTGTAAAAGGTTTTATGTTATCAACATCTTATGGGGTAGGTGTTGCAACGGCTTACGGGGCTATTGGCGCTTTGGTGGCAGGTCTTGGGCGTGCCGTTGGAATTTTGGGGTATTTACAAAATCATTATATTTTGGGTGGTTTTGCAATTGTTTTTGTGGTTTTAGCACTTGCAATGTTTGACGTTATCAAATTATCTTTACCAAGTGCCATTAGCGATAAACTTTCTCAAAAATCACAACTTGCCGATGGTAAATTAGGCAGCATTGGCGGTAGTTTTGTTGTTGGGGCATTATCAGCATTGGTGGTATCGCCTTGCGTTTCATTGCCGATGGCGGGAGCTTTGACGGCTGTTTCAACCAGTGGTAGTGTTGTGTTGGGTTTTTTTGCATTGTTTGTTTTTGGGGTAGGTTTGTCTTTGCCATTGATGATGCTTGGCGCAGTACAAGGAAAATTTATGCCCAAAGCAGGGCAATGGATGCAGGAAGTCAAAACTTTTTGCGGGCTGCTGCTTTTAGCAGTTTCAATTAGTTTAATTGAACGAATTGTCCATTCATCTTTTGTACTTGCTTTATGGGCGTTTTGGTTTGCAATGCTTTGTGTGTGGTTTTATCGTCAAAAAGTTTTACCAGCACTGGCATTGTCAATCATCAGTGGCGTTTGGACGCTTTGTTTGATGATTGGCGTGGCAACTGGACAAACGGATTCTTGGCAACCTTTAGGAAAATTGACAGAAACGACTGCAATGACAAATAACGCTTTTGAATCTAAAAATTCTGACATTACGGTAACCAATCTAGCACAGCTTGATGAAATTTTGTCCAAAAATGATAACGTGTTGGTGGATATCACAGCCGATTGGTGCATTGAATGCAAAATCATGGAAAAAACCTTGTTTACTAATCGTCCTGATAAATTGGCAGATTTTCAAGTGGTTAAGGTGGACATCAGTCAAAATACATCGGATAGCAAAGCAGTATTGGCACGTTATCAACTATTTGGACCGCCAGCATTGCTACTGTATCAAAAAGGTGAGCTAAAAAATGTGTTATTGGGTGAAGTAAAACGTGCTGATTTTGAACAGGCATTATCGCAATTATAATTGGTTTGTTTAAAATTGCTGATTTCTTCTTAAAAATGACAACTTTCTGTCAAATTGGCTCAATTTTTGCTGAAATTTTACCATCATCATATATAATAGCAGCTTTTTGGTAAGTATATTGTAGGTGGTATGATGGTAAAATTGTTGCGATTGGTTAGTTTTTTAGAAGGTTTGTCTTTTTTGGTTTTAGTGGGCATTGCTATGCCCTTAAAATACAAATTCAATCAACCCTTTTTCGTTCAGTATGCTGGCATGGCTCATGGCGTATTGTTTGTCAGTTTTATTGTGCTGCTTTTGGTGGTATGTCAAGTTAAACGATGGTCACTGAAAGTTTTTTTATTTGGATTTATTGCGTCTATTCTGCCTTTTATGCCGTTTTGGTTTGAGCGTTACATTCATCAGCTTGAACTTGACGAAAATTAATTATTAAAAATAAATGAATTATTAAAAACAAATACTTAAAAACCAATCGCTCATCTACTAAAAAAATCAATGGATAAAATGGGAAATTTTGTGTTTGCTGATGGCTATAAACAAAACCTGAATATTTCGGTTGCGACTGTAATCTCGGTTGTTTTTCATACTTTTTTGATTTTTGGTATTACCTTTACCGTTGGGCAAGCGCCCGATGAGCTTGCCCAAGACGTTGCAACAGCAATGACAGAAAATACCAAAAAAAATGAACACGCCCGTTTTATTGCCAGCGCCAGTCAAGAGGCTGGCGGTGATGTGCGCCAACAGCTGCGCCAAGAAACCAATAACATTAGCCCAGATACTGCTGATGATATGGAAGAGGTACAAGATGTTTTAAACCTGCAACAACAATCTCGTCAAAAAGCGTATCAAGAAAGTTATTTGCGCACTACCTTATCCATTCGTTATGTGGACAATCAAAATAAGAATGAAAGTGAAAAAAACCAAGATGACTTAGAAGCTCAAGAAGAGAGAATTCGTAAAAAAATTCGTACCTTGGAAGCTCAACTTTCTCAAAAACAGCAAGATTTTGCCTCAAAAAGTAATGTACAAACTGTTAGTGGTAACGCGACCACTTATGGCGTGGCGGCAGCTTATTTAGAAAATTTTCGTTTGCATGTAGAACGTATTGCCAACCAGTATTATCCAGAACAAGCACGCAGCCAAAATATTACAGGTGATGTGCGTCTGATGGTGATTGTTGGGCGTGATGGGCACGTCAAGGCCATTACGCTATTAGAATCATCAGGTTCAGTCATGCTTGATGAGGCCGCCAAGCAGTCCGTTCGTCAATCCTCCCCATATGGTGCTTTTAGTGAAGATATGGGCAAATTAGAAGAATTGCGAATTATTCGTACATGGCGCTATGGCGATGATATTGAAGTTACTGATTAATTAATAAATCAAATATATGACTCAAACTTTAGAAAACACTGAAAAAACCATTGAGCAAGTAGCTCATACGGCTAATACGCCCATTACTCAAAATGTTGCCGAAGCTCAAGAAGCGGTTACTCAAGTCGCAACTGAAGTGGCAACACATACTGCCGAAGGACTCACCACTGCTAGCGATTACACATTAAAGTTACTGGGTGTGCCAATTGATACAGCAACGATTTTAAATAATTCCACAACGTTTGCTATTAAACTGGTATTGGCAATTGTAATTTTTTATGTGGGCAAATGGATTGGCAAATGGTTTGTAAATCTTGCCAAAAAAGCCATGATGCGAAGCTCACTAGATGGTACGGCAATTAGCTTTTTGGGTAATTTACTTTATGGAATTGTCATTGCAGCTGTAATTTTAGCATCTTTAAATCAGCTTGGTGTTAGCACCACTTCGTTTGTTGCGGTTTTGGGTGCTCTAACGGTTGCTATTGGTGTGTCTTTAAAAGACCAAGTTTCTAACTTAGCTGCAGGCGTGCTGATTGTCATGTTTCGCCCTTTTAGGCGTGGCGACGTTGTGCAAGTAGCAGGGCAAACGGGCACTGTCCAAGAGATTACTTTGGTAAATACGCGCATTATAACCGCCAACAATCATGAGGTGATTGTGCCAAATGGCGACATTATGACCAACGCCACAATCAATTTTTCATCCGTGCCAAATCGTCGGCTTGAGATTTTGGTGGGGATTGGTTATAACAGCGATATTAGAACGGCTAAGTCTTTGATGCTTGATGTTGCTTATGCTCATCCAAAAGTCTTAAAAAACTTTGAACCGTTTGTTAGGGTAACCGCTTTAGCAGACAGTTCAGTAAATCTAACACTGTATGTGTGGACGCAAAACGAAGATTGGGCAGAAGTTCAAAGCGATTTACTTGAAACCATCAAATACACCTTTGATGATAATAATGTGGATATTCCTTACCCACATCGAACCTTACAGATTGAGGGTTTGGATAAAATTACCACACAAATCAAATCTTATTGATACATATCTTATTAGATTGAATTAATTAAAGATAAGGGTTGTCAATTCCTAAACTTTGCAAAATAGCAATTTCAAAACTTTCCATTTCATCTTGTTGGGTTTTTCCAAGTTCATGGTCAAAGCCCAATAAGTGTAAAATGCCATGTATTACCAAATGCGTTAAATGGTTATCAAACGTTTTGTCCTGTTCTATAGCCTGTTTTAGCACTACATCATGGCAAATCACCAACTCTCCTAAAAAAACATCGCCCATTTGAACAAGCAGTTCTTTGGGCAGCTGGCTTGGGTAGGATAAGATGTTGGTAGCATAGTCCTTACCGCGAGATTCTTTGTTGAGTTCCAAACCTTCATCAGTATTGCAAACATAAATACTGATGGATTTGGATAGTTTTTGCCAATCAGTAAAGGTAAAAACATCATCAAAAACGTAGTATGGCAAAACCAAATCATTGATTAGTTTTTGTTCAATAAACTGCAACACTTTATCAAATAGGGCGGTTAAATTTTCTTGCGTGTATTGATTTTGCGGTAAGTCATCTGCAACATCTAAATCAAGGCTAATGTTATGAAAATCACTCACGATGATGTTCCTTGTTTTCTTGAATTTTTGATGAATTTTGCAGAGACTGAATCGCAGCTAGTGCATTGATTTGTTTGGTGATTTCTTCTTCTTGACGGGCTTTTCGTCGCGCCTCTTTGCGCTTTTCTTCTTCGACGGTTTCTATGATTTCATATTCATCATACGCTTCAACAATTTTTTGTACCAAATGATGACGCACCACATCTTTAGCGGTAAAATGAGTGATGTGAATGTCGTCAATATCTGCTAAAATTTTTAAAGCGTGAGAAAGCCCCGATTTTTGTCCCCGCGGCAAATCCACTTGAGAAGTGTCGCCTGTAATCACCGCTCGAGACCCAAAACCAAGCCGCGTTAAGAACATTTTCATTTGTTCAGGCGTGGTATTTTGCGATTCATCTAAAATCACAAACGAGTTATTTAGTGTTCGTCCTCGCATATATGCCAAGGGAGCAATCTCAATAATCTGCCGTTCAATAAGTTTGCCAACTTTTTCAAAACCAAGCATTTCATATAAGGCATCGTATAAAGGACGCAAATAAGGGTCAATTTTTTGTGTTAAATCTCCCGGTAGAAACCCCAATTTTTCGCCAGCTTCTACGGCAGGACGTACTAATAAGATTCGCTCAATTTCACCACGTTCAAGCATATCCACCGCACAGGCTACCGCTAAATAAGTTTTACCTGTACCAGCAGGCCCTACCCCAAAACACACATCAGATGTTAAGATTTTTTTAACGTACAAGGCTTGATTGTTGCCTCGTGGACTGATTTTGCCTTTGCGAGTGCGTAAGCTTATGGGCGTATCTTGCATCTTTGGCGTGTTATCATCATTGTCAGATAGGCTAGATTGTACAATTAAATGCACATCTTCACCACTAATATCATCTGTTTTACGCGCAAGTTCTGCCAATTTGGTTAAGATAAATTCGCCACGCTCCACCCCAGTTAAATCTCCTGTTAAAATAAGCTGATTTTGGCGAGAGATGATTTGAATGTCTAAACGCTGTTGTACGTATTTTAAATGTTTATTGTATTCTCCAGATAAAACACGAAACTCTTGGGGAAGTAACTCTAAATTAAGGGTGCGACTAATGGTCAAAATGAATCCTTTTTATATGATGATTTGGTGGATAAATAAGGTAAAATTGATATTTTTTCAATAAAAATCCTAAAATTTAATTAATTTAAGTGCTTAAAAAGCAAAAAACCTTTCAAATTAATGAAAGGCTTTTTAAATATGGCTCCCCAACCTGGGCTCGAACCAGGGACACACGGATTAACAGTCCGATGCTCTACCGACTGAGCTATTGGGGAATAACTCAAAAGTTAATGCTGGCTATTATACTAAAAATTTTAATCTTGTCAAATATTTTTTTCAAATTTATAGTATAAGATAAAAAATACCAAAGTGCCGCTACAAAGGGATACCATGAACCGTGAAGTTCAAGGCGGGAAATACCAATATTTATCATGGCTTTCTGAAACACCTAGGGTGCAGACCTGCGCAAAAAAATATTGCAAATATCTCCCTTAAATTAAGATTATCGGTCAAGGATTACGCTTTGCTGGCAAACACTTCAGTAGTTTTATTATATCACGTTTGCAATTTGTCGCAACTAAATTGTATGTACAATTTTTACCTATAAAGAACCCCACACGTAAAATTTTACATATACCAATTGCATCATATGCCATAAGTTTAAACTGTGCTAAAATAATAATGTTTAAAGATTTTTTTAAGGATATGGTTATGACTGACAAAAAAATTCCCCATGTATTGATGATTTTGGATGGCGTTGGATACAGAGAAGATAAAAAAGATAATGCGGTTGCTTGTGCTAACACTCCTAATCTGGATAATCTTTTAGCAAATTGCCCAAATGGACTGATTTCAGGTTCTGGCATGGATGTGGGTTTGCCCGATGGTCAATTTGGCAATTCAGAAGTTGGGCATATGAATCTTGGGGCGGGGCGAATTTTATTTCAAGATTCAACTCGAATTATGAATGACATTCACTCAGGTGAATTTTTTGCTAATCAGACGCTTTGTCAAGCGGTTAAAGATACAGTTGCAAATGAAGGCGCGGTGCATATTTTAGGTCTTTTATCTGATGGCGGTGTGCATGCCCACATTGAACATATTAAAGCGGTAACCAAACTGGCGGCACAACAAGGGGCAGGGCAGGTGTATGTCCATGCTTTTTTGGATGGTCGAGATACACCGCCAAAATCTGCAGATGGTTATTTGCAAGATTTGGATGATTATTTGCAACAAATCAGCCAAACTTACAATGTGGAGGCTAAAATTGCAAGTGTCATTGGTCGTTTTTTTGCGATGGATAGAGATAAGCGTTGGGATAGGGTGCAAAAAGCCTACGAACTTTTGACTGAAGGAACCGCTCAAAGACAAGCAGCAAATGCCAAAGAAGCAATTGAACTGGCGTATCAGGCTGATGAAACTGATGAGTTTGTGCAAGCAACCATCATTGATGAAAACGGCATTATTTGTGATAATGATGGCGTAATTTTTATGAATTTTCGTGCCGATAGAGCTAGAGAACTTTCGCAAGTCTTTGTAAATGATGATTTTTTAGGATTTGAGCGTCATATGTATCCTCAGTTGTCAGCTTTTGTGATGCTGACCAAATTTTCAGATGAATTGGCAGATAATTCTAAAACTAGCATCGCTTATCATCCTACAAGTCTTGCCAATACTTTGGGCGAATATCTGCAAAATCATCAAAAAACCCAATTACGTATCGCAGAAACTGAAAAATACGCTCACGTTACCTTCTTTTTTAGTGGCGGACGCGAAGAATTATACAATGGTGAAGAGCGAATTTTAGTTAAAAGTCCTGATGTGGCAACATACGATTTAAAGCCTGAAATGAGTGCTTTTGAAGTAACTGAAAAACTAAAGGCAGCAATTTTATCAGGAAAATTTGATGTATTAATTGTGAATTACGCCAACGGTGATATGGTTGGACATTCAGGGGTGTTTGATGCTGCGGTTAAGGCGATGGAAGCAGTAGATACCTGTATTGGCGAGATTGTTACAGCAGTACGTCAAATGAAAGGTCATTTATTAATCACCGCTGACCATGGAAACTGCGAACAGATGCAGGATTATCAAAGCGGTCAATTGCACACCCAGCACACCACCTATCCTGTACCTTTTATTTATGTTGGTGATAAACTGGTAAATGTTCGCGCTGGTGGTAAGTTATGTGACATTGCCCCAACTATTTTGGATTTAATGGGTATGGAAAAACCTAGCGAAATGACGGGCAAAAGTTTGCTTGTGGAATAACTTTGTCAGATAACTACTTAAATAATATGACAATAAACAACATGAAAATAAAAAAATCACTGATGGTGTCGGCGCTGACTTTATTTTGTACAGTAGCCATCGCCGACCCAATTTTGCAAAATCAACCCGAAGTTCGTTATGAAGCCCGTCTTGATGCTTTGCAAAGCAAACCCAACGCTTTGCATGGTATTGAGGGATTGCATCAGGGACGCGTGCCATTAAATACCATTTCACCAAACACATTAAAAACTTTTGTGTCGGTGGTTGATTTGGTTAGGCGCGAATACGTTGGCGATGTTAATGATGAAGAGCTATTTAAAAATGCCATGAGTGGCATGCTGACTAAGCTTGACCGCAATGCGGAATTTTTGGATGCCAAAGCCTATGAAAATTTACAATCATTTACTGCCGGTAACGTTGCAGGAATTGGTATTAAAGTACTTTGGCAAGGTGTGGATAATCATTGGGTGATTACTGAAGTTGCCAAAAATTCTCCAGCTGATAAAGCAAATATCGCTGTTGGTGATTATCTGCATCAAATTGGCGAAACCAAGCTTGCTAGTACTCATAATGGTAATGACGTAATGCAGCTGTTAAATGGCATTGCAGGCACACAAATTGACGTGGTGGTGTCACATGAGGGGCGTTCAAAAAGAACCGTGAGTCTGCAGCGTACCCAAAACATGAAAACCAACATTGAAACTTTGATGTATGACGGTGTGGCAGTCATAAAATTACCTGTATTTCAAGATAATACCCGAGAGCAGATTTTGACTGCGTTGTCGCGTGTGAATGTGCCAATTCGAGGTATTATCTTGGATGTGCGCAATAATCCAGGCGGTGTTTTGGAGTCCGCAGGTAAAGTGGTATCACTGTTTACCAAAAACCAAACCATTGCTAAAGTCTCAGGGCGAAATGGCGTAGAGCGCATTTTAACAACAGAAGGTTCGCCATTGTTAAAAGACATTCCGCTTATCGTGTTACAAAATCGCTATTCAGCATCAGCATCGGAGGTTTTAGCAAGCAGCCTTCAGGTAGGCAAACGAGCTTTGATTGTTGGTGAGACGAGTTACGGAAAAGGCTCTGTTCAGTCAGTGATTCCAATTGGTGATAACCAAGCAGTGAAATTGACCACAGCACATTATTTGACCGCTCAAGATGGCAAAATTGATGGTGTTGGTGTGGTGCCTGACGTGGCGTTTAATAATAAGTCTGGCGAAGGCGCAATTTATTTTGGAGAAGCCATTCAAGATGATTGGTTGAGACAAACTTTGTTACTGGCAAACGCTCGCAAGCTTGCAACAGGCATTAGTTTTGACCCTGTAGGCGGCTTTTAAGGATTCTAATAAAGCCCTAAACAGGGCTTTTATTCTTCTTCATCATCGTGGTCATCTGTACCTAAGCCAAGTTTGTCCATACGATAACGTAGCTGACGAAAAGTCATGCCAAGTAATTTAGCGGCTTGGGTCTTGTTGCCATGAGAACGGATGAGCGCGGTGCTAATCAGCTGTTTTTCTTGTTCAGACAGATAAGCTTCTAAGCCTTCTTGAGGTAGATTTTCGCTTTTTTGATGGTCTGCATTTTGATGATTGTCTGCTTTTTTAATGGTGCCATAATTGGCAGCACCACTAATCTGTAAACCTTGAATTGTGGAGGTGCGATTTTCTTTGATGATTGGTTGAGGGGTGTAAATCGGACGCTTATCATAATAAGGCGAATGGGTGTTGTCCATTTCAAAATCATCAAAACTGAGCGTTTCCACATCGTCATCGCCACTTAGCATCAAATGATGGGCATCAATAGTTTGGCTGTCACTTAAGGTAACGGCGCGCTCCAAAATATTGCGCAATTCTCGCACATTACCTTTATAGTTGTGATGACTTAATGCGGTGATTGCCCCATCTGTGAGTGATAAACCGCCAAGTTGCCAATCTTTGGCAATGATGCCCAAAAAGTGTTTAGCAAGCATGGGAATGTCAGCACGGCGTTCATTGAGTGCAGGTAGTTTAACCTCAATGACGTTAATGCGATAAAACAAATCTTGACGAAATGCGCCTTTTTGCACCAGTGCCGCCAAATCTTTGTGGGTGGCACAAACAATGCGAATGTCTACAGGTACTTCTTTGGTGTCACCAATGGCACGCACGGTTTTCTCTTGAATGGCGCGTAATAATTTAACTTGCATAGCAAGCGGTAAGTCAGCAACTTCATCCAAAAATAGCGTGCCACCATCAGCTTGTTGGAATAACCCAATTTTATCAGCTGTTGCACCTGTAAAACTGCCCTTTTTGTGCCCAAAGAATTCCGATTCCATCAGCTCACTAGGAATTGCTCCACAGTTTACAGGCACAAAACTGCCATCACGGCGTGGACTTAGGTCATGAATCAGACGAGAAACCACTTCTTTACCTGTGCCTGAACCGCCCCATAAGAAAACAGGCGCTTGTGAGCGAGCAAGTTTTTTGATGGTATTGCGTAGCTGCTGCATAGGCAGGCTATCACCAATTAGTCTTTGGTCTAATAAGGTATCATCGGTTGTTTTTTGAGCAATAGGTTGATTTTGAGTATCAAAAGATTGAGGGATATCTGTATTGGCACGGATATCAGCGCCTGCTTTTAGGGCAGATTCCACCAATGCACGTAATCGCGGCAATTCTAAAGGCTTATTAACAAAGTCAAACGCCCCAAGTTTTAAAGCTTCAATCGCAATCATCTCATTGCCATGAGCGGTGATGACGGCAACCGGCATGTCAGTTTGACTGGTGATTTGTTTGACTAAATCCATGCCAGAGCCATCTGGCAATGCCAAGTCTGTCAAACAAAAATCGTAAGTTTTACTTGCCAAAAAATCTCTGGCACTTTTGACATCATAAGCAACATCACTGGCAATCCCCATTTTATTTAGGGTTAATTTCATTAAATGACAAAGGTCAGTTTCATCATCAATAATTAAAGCGGTGGCTTTACTTTGCATGGCAAGATAACCTCAATTTTGTCTGTACAATTTACCATTATAAAACATTTTTTACTAAAGTTTAAGCCTATTCAGAAAATAGTATGGATTAGGAAAACTTATAGCAACATTTGTTAGATTCTGTAAATATTAAAAAGCGTCTTAATAAATTTATTGGCGACTAATGCGTTAAACGTCTTTGGGTTGAAGCAATTAGACGAAAACAGCTTTTATCATCTTTTAGGTAACGAATCTTGGCATTGTTGGCTTCACTAAATGATTGAGAAAGGTATAAACCCAAGCCCGTACCTTTTTTACTGGTGGTAAAAAATGGGTGAAAAAGTTGCGGTATATCTTGGTCAGGCACGCCCATACCATTATCTATTACATCAATAAATGCCCGTTCACCATGCCTGGTTACTTTAATTTCTACATCAGCTTGACCTGTTAGGGGCACTGTGTGGCGTAGTGCGTTATTGACCAAATTAATCATAACTTGTTCCAGGTGATTAGGGTCAAAATAAATAACCGTAGTACGTTCATTGCCTGCAATATTAACCAAAATATTTTTATCATAAAAATGATGCGCTAAAAATTCAGTAAGCCAACGATATACATTAACTGCTTCTTGATCAGGAATTTCTTGACGCGAAAGGCTTAAAACATCCTCAATAATATTATTAACACGGCGAGTTTGCTGAAAAATCATCCGATAAAGTTCGCTATTGGGGTCTTGAGTATTAACATCCTCAATCAATAACTGACTGGCTTGACTAATTGCTGCTAAAGGGTTTCTAATTTCGTGAGCAATACTGGCGGATAATTGCCCTAAGCTGGCAAGTTTTAAACGTTGAGCGTGTGTTTGTTCACGGCTAATATCTTCAATGATAATTAATTGACCATAACTTGCCAAAGGTCTGTTATTAAGACGCAGTTTATCTGATGGGTTGTTATTATCAGGTTTTAATTCATAAATCCAAGAAACCGATAAATCCGGACTAATTGTACGATACCAGTGGATGAGTGTGGGGTGTTCTTTAACAATCAGGCGCGCTAAATCAACCATTTTAGCAGGGGTGTTGCAAAGCTCTACATTGGTTGGTAAACGTAAAAGGCGTTGAGCGGCCTCATTAATCATGACAATATCGCGATGCTCATCAATTACCAAAACACCATTGACCATATTTTTAACAACGATGTCATTGATAATATTGAGTTTTTCAAGTTCTTGAGCGTGCCGGATTGCTGATTCTTCTGCCATCATCAATCGCTGTGATGCCGACCAGCTTAAAAATGCTACCGCTACCAAACAAATAGATAGTAGTAATGTATCGCCAAAGGTAAGGTGAATATTTTTTTCGGCGATGGCAAAAAATACTTGTTGATAAATTACCGCTACCACGCTGGCAACAACCACACTAGCTGCTTGTGATAATGACAATAAAATAAAACTGGATGCCACCACAATCATATATAGTAGAACAATTTGCAAGTTGCTGATACTACCATGAATGGCATAAGCGGTTAAAAAGATGATATCTACAAAAAACCCTAAAAACAGCTGCCAGCGCATACCTGTGGGTATAAAATAAAATAGGGTGAGCAAAAATAGGCTCAAAATTAAATAGATGCTAATAATTATGGATTCAACCAATGTTGGTAAACTACCAGTTAGCATGCTACCTTTGATAACTGAATAACTAGACAGCATCAAAAAACCACTGATAACAAAGCGGTAGACACTATAAATTAGCCCCACTTGGCGTATGCGTGCATCAGAAGCAAGCGTTTCATTGGTTACATTTGCAGAACGAAACCACAATGTTTTAAGCAAAGAAGGAGACTGAAGCATATCGTTGATAGAATGATGAGAAGTTAACATAATCAATAATTATCATCTTTGCCTAAAGCAAAAATCAGTAAATAACATTAAATTTAAATCCGCCTAAAAAACCATGCAGGGTATGTGCCAAAATGTATGTTTTTTCATCAAAAATAAATAAACTATCATTTTTGGGCACACCAGCCAACACACATATCATATCGTTGTTGCTAATTTAGATATATGCATGGTGTGTAAAAATCTTTAATTACTCTGTATCAAGCCATGACGCAGCGCCAAATGGGTTAATTTAACATCACTGTCTATTCCTAATTTTTCCAATTTTTCAAAAATCCGATATCGATAAGTATTAACTGTTTTTGGACTGACGAACAACTGTTCAGCAATCTCTTGAGTGTTTTGACAATTAACAATCATTAGCAGCACTTGTTTTTCGCGTTCAGAAAGTGTGGCAAATGGGTCATCACTGTCTTGTAAATAATTTTGAGCAAAATGCTCAGCGATTTCATGGCTAAAATAACGACCACCTGCGTGAATTTTTCTGATGGCGCGCACCATTTCATCAATATTTGTGCCTTTGGTAATGTAGCCATCAACTCCCGCCTTTAGTAACATGACAGGGTAAGGGCTGCTACTTAAGCTGGATAACGCTAAAACCTTAATATTGTCATGAGACTGCTTGATGCGACGAGTGGCTTCTATGCCATCCATATTGGGCATATTAACATCCAGTAAGACAACATTAGGATTATGCTGCTTAACGCCTAAAATGGCACTTTCACCACAAGAAGCTTCACCTACTACTTCAATATCTGTCATATCTGCCAGCATTCTAATGATGCCTGTTCTGACCAAATCATGGTCATCAGCGATAAAAACTTTAATGGTCATGATATTTCCTTTTTATCTTTATCCAAGCCAAAATTGGCATAAAAGTATTGGAAAAAAATAAAAGCACATTAATGCATTTTTCAAATACCAATCTTAAAAGTTGAGTAGTTTGGTATTTTGGTTAATTGTATATAATTTTAATCAAAGTAGTGTTACTTTTTATTAAAAAAATGTATCTAAGGTTTTAGTTGGCTTTAATCTTGCAGCTTATAAAATTAGCAAAAACAAACAAATTTGTTTAATCATGACAAAAGATTGTCTAAAATTTGGCAATCATTTCATCGTTTGTTCTTGAATAAAACTATTTTTGTTTTTTTAAAGCCTTTTAAAAAAAGACACAATATTTATTTTATTTTTTCTTCTAAATCAAAAAGTTAAATAATTTTTTGATAATACAAAAATCCTTACAAATTAACCACTTTGTTTTATTTCTTAAACATAAAAAACAAAGGTGAATATGTTAAAATGATAGTGTTGGTCATTTGTTATTATGAATGATTTTTAATCATTTCAAAATATCATGATTTTAATGAATCATTTCACAAATACAGAAGGTAAGTTATTATGAACACCCCAATCAAACAACTAAACACTTATATCAGTATTGTTTTGGCATCTGTTTTTGCTGGTCAATCTGCTCATGCTTTATTGATTGATGACAGCCAACAAAAAACCATTTATATTGGTCATGGCGGTGCTCAAAACATGAAGCCTGTTACCGTAACCCAAACCCGTCAAGTTGTGCCTGTGGTAAAAACCAAAACAGTGCAAACAGCTACTAAAACAGCCCCTGAATACACTGCTCAGACAGGATTTACCACCTATGGTCAAAGCTCATCTCAGCAGTCAGGCGCTTTAACATACAGCACTACAACCTATACTCAGCCTGTTAGCACTTATAATTCAAATGCTTACAACGCAAACACTTATAATTCAAACGGTTATAGTTCAAATTCGTACAATTCTAGCGCTTATAACAACACTTATAGTGGCTACAATAATACCTATAACAACTATGATGGTCTTGCTGTTAGTACCAATTCAGCAGCGGTTGCTGTGGTGGATTTACAAACAGGTCAGCCTATTTATGAAAAAAACACCAACACCAAGCGTTCAATTGCTTCTATCACCAAGGTCATGACTGCGATGGTTTTGATAGATGCTGGACTTGATATGCGTGAAGAAATCACACTAACTTCATCTGACTTAGTGGGCGCCAAAAAAGCCAGTACAAATCTAAAAGCAGGCGACCGCATGAGTCGTTCTGAATTTATGCTGCTGATGCTCATGAAATCAGAAAACCCAGCCGCCAAAGCTTTAGCTCGTACTTATCCAGGTGGATATGATGCTTTTATTTCAGCGATGAACCAAAAGGCACGTTCACTTGGCATGACCCAAACCAGTTATAGCGATTCATCAGGCTTAAATCCGCGCAATGTATCATCAGCGAGCGACCTAGTTAAAATGATGCGTGCAATCAATAGCGACAGCCGTTACAATCAGTTACGTAGTTTCTCAACTGCAAGCAGTTATGATTTTCATATTCAAAACTACACTTTGGGTTCTCGCGTCTACAAAGCCAATAATACCAGTCGTTTGGTGCGTTCTGGAGCGTATCCAATTGGCGCATCAAAAACAGGCTATATCCGTGAGGCTGGTTACTGTGTAGTTATGGAAACCCACGTAAATAATCGTCCTGCTGTCGTGGTATTACTTGGCGCTAGTGCATCAAATAACCGCTGGAATGATGCCGAAAATATCCTAACTCAGCTTGCCTATCGCAACTAAATTATTAGTTATCAAAATAATGGTTTAGTGCGCCAGACAGATAAAAAAGACTTGTTTTACCAAGTCTTTTTTATTGATGTGGATTTTATCACATCAAAGTTGTCTTAGTTCATTGATTATTGTTGCTTTTTGTTTTGAGTGAATTTGTTCAAAAATTGACTAAAAAACTACTGGCAAAAGCCGTAACTATTGGTTGTTGCTTTTAGATGATTATGTAAAGACCAATATATCCGCGTATTTTTTTCTATCAAATTCTTACTTCTATGTATATTTTGTGTAAAATTTTGATTAAAAAATCATCATTATTTTAAAATTGTTTACATTAACATTTTGTTTTTAAGGATAAATTATGAATTCTTCTTCTCCAAAATTATATTTACTGACCAATGATGACCCTATTGATACGTTATTAGATAAATTGGAAAGAGCATTTGATACCGGAGTCATTTCATTGTTGCAAGTTCGCCGTAAAAATACATTACAACAGTTTGATTTAGTTACACTGTATCAAGAGGCTGAACTGCTCGTAGATTTGGCATCTCGTTATAACATTGATGTGGTGATGAATGATAATTTGGAATTGGCATCTCATTTTGGTACTGGACTTCATTTGGGGCAACGAGATGGCAGTGTGCGAGTAGCAAGAGAAATTTTGGGTGAGCAAGTGGTGATTGGGCGTACTTGCCACAGCGATATGGCGCTGTTTCGAGAAGCCAAAAAGGATGGGGCAACTTATGGGGCAATGGGAACGGTATTTTCATCAATCACCAAACCTAAAGCCAAAACGGTTTCTGCTGAAATTTTACAAAAAGCAGCTAAAATTGATTTTCCTTTGTGTGTGATAGGCGGCGTTACTTTGGATAATTCTGAAGAACTGCATCATAAAATGAACGGTGAACGACTTGATTATATCGCAGTTACCGCTGATATTATGAATCAGCCAAGCGATACCATTGCCAAAAAATGTTTGGGTTGGAAACGGGTTTTGGATAATTGGCACTTTGATTATTATAGCTGATTGCTACAATAATAAAAAATAAAAGAACGAAACTTCCTGTTACAAGTTATGTTATAATCGGCTTTGATTTTTTGATAAAAATGGGAAATTTGTATGACCATCAGCACATTGCAAGAATTGGATTTGGCTCAAAAAACCGTATTGATTCGTGAAGATTTAAATGTACCCATTAAAGATGGTAAAATCACCAGTGATATTCGCTTAAAAACTGCCATCCCAACAATTAAAACAGCACTAGAAAAAGGTGCAGGTGTGATTGTATGCTCGCATTTAGGGCGTCCAGTTGAAGGTGAGGCAGAAACCAAATATTCATTAGCGCCCATTGCTGTTTATTTGCAAGAGCATTTGGGTGTGCCTGTGGTATTTAATACAGATTATTTAGAAAATGGCGTTACCGTCAAGGCAGGTGAGGTAGTATTATTAGAAAACGTGCGTTTTAATCATGGCGAAAAGAAAAATTCTCCTGAACTTGCTCAAAAATACGCTGATTTATGCGACGTGTTTGTAATGGATGCTTTTGGTACAGCGCATCGCGCCCAAGCATCAACCGAAGGGGTGATTCGTGCGTGCATCAAGGACGCAAAACCTGTATGTTCTGGCAATTTATTAACCGCTGAGTTAACCGCCTTAAAAACCGCTTTAGATAATCCCAAAAAACCTGTTTTAGCCATTGTTGGCGGCTCAAAAGTGTCTACAAAATTGGACGTATTAAATAGCTTAGCCGATTTATGTGATAGTATTTTGGTGGGCGGTGGTATCGCCAATACCTTTTTAGTAGCGCAAGGACATGATGTTGGTGCGTCATTGTATGAGCCAGAATTGATGGAAACTGCCAAAGCGATTATGACCAAAACCCAAATTCTACTGCCAACCTCGGTTGTTGTTGCTGATAAATCGCAAATTGATTTTGAGGATTTTTTAAATTCCTTAGCAAATGCTGATGCCACTGTCAAAAACGTGAGCGATATTGGCGAAAATGAAATGATTTTAGACATTGCTAAAGACAGTGCCGATGTTTTGGCAGAACACATTAAAAATGCCCAAACCATTTTATTTAATGGCCCTGTTGGTGTTTTTGAGGTGGATAAATTTGGTGAGGGTACTAAAGTGATTTGTCAGGCGGTCGCTGATTCAAAAGGATTTAGTATTGCTGGTGGTGGCGATACCTTGGCAGCGATTGATAAATATCAAGTTGCCAGTCGTATCAATTATCTATCCACAGGCGGCGGAGCATTTTTAGAATTTGTAGAAGGTAAAAAACTGCCCGCAATTGTTGCTTTGGAATCGGCGTAAATTTATACACTGATATTTATTACTCACAAATAGTCAAATCTTGTAAATTGATGCTGATTTGATTAAACTAATACACCAATAAACCGATTCACTCTTATGGAGTATGTATGAAACTAACCTATTTGACCTGCCTGCTTGCTGGTGTTTTGGCATTGACTGCATGTAGTAAGCCTGCTGAAAAAACCGATACCTCCAGCGATAAAGCCACGACAGAGCAAGTTGCCAAAGAAGCTGAAGCTGCTGCCAATAATACCGATGTGGGTAAAACAGATGCTGATGCAAATGCCAACGATAAAAAAGCAGATGAGCAATCCATGGCAACTGATGACAAAGCAGCAGACCAAAAAACCGACGCTTCAGCAGATGACAAAAAAGTTAGCGAAAAGCCAGCAGATAAAAAAGCAGACGACAAAGCGGATAAAAAAACCGATGATATGCCTGCCGAAGATAAAGTTGCCGAAGACCAAAAATATTAATCTCTGTATGATAACCACAGCCCCGAAATTTTCGGGGTTTTATTTTTTTTATGCCAAACTAACGGCCGTTTACTAAAAAATAATGACATTTTGGCGAATTTTACAAAACATAACAAAGCGTTATTCATCTTAACAGTGCCGCGCCAACTTATCTGTCAAAAAATGTAGCCCTTGACAAAAATTGTCAAAAATGTAAGAGATTGTATCTTTGGCAAAATTGGCAATTGTTAAAAATTGCACAAACTTTTCTATATTATTTCTAAATTCTTAAAATCACGTTAAAAACGAGAAAAGTTTTCTTAAAAATTGCTCAAAATCCATTCATAGTTACAATTCATTAACAATTTAAGCGACGTTTTGCGAATTTCTGGTTATAACATCCAAAAAGTTGGCATATCATCTGCAACAATAAAAGCGTCAGTGATGATAAGTCAAATAAAAAACATCATCACATCATTATCAACAAAACGGGCAATGCCCATAACTGGAGTTCATTATGAAAGCTCAAAAAGGTTTTACTCTTATCGAATTAATGATTGTAATCGCGATTATCGGTATCCTAGCTGCGATTGCGCTACCTGCTTATCAAGATTACACTGTGCGTTCTCGTGTAACTGAAGGTCTAAATCTAGCAGAACCTGCCAAAACTATGATTGCATCTGAAGTTTCATCTGCTGCTGATTTAACCCGTGTTGCTACTACTTGGAATGCTCAAGCCAATAATACAGGCGCAAACTCTAAATATGTAAACAGCGTACAAATTAGCGGTACTAACGGTGTTATTACTGTTGTATATAACCCAGCCAGTGTGGGTGTGGCTGCTACTGAAAACACCATTACTTTAACTCCTTGGGTGCGTGATACTGCTACAGGTCAGGCTTTGGATGCTGCTTTGACCGCTGGTGCATCAGGTTCTATTGACTGGGGTTGTGCATCTGCTACTAATACGGCCGCTACTGCTCAGGGCGTTACAACTACAGTACCTGGTAACCCATTACAGGCCAAATACGCTCCTGCTGCTTGCCGTTAATCATCAGTTTGAAGTCTTTAAAACCCCTGCCATGTTGGTGGGGGTTTTTCCATACAGATGGGCGGTGATATGGGGCATTTTATCTAAAAATAATTGTCATCTAACATAAGCACCGATAAAATTTGATATAATTCTTGTTGGGAATGATTTTATGTATAAACAGCGTGGATTTACTTTGATTGAGCTGATGATTGTGATTGCCATCTTGGGGATTTTGGTGAGTATTGCTTTACCTGCCTATCAGAATTATACGATTCGTACTCGAGTGTTAGAAGGATTAAATTTATCTGCACACGCAAAATCGCTGTTGGGTGAGACGGTAGTCAGTCGTGATGATTTGGGGCAAATGGTTGCCCTATGGAATGCTCAAGCCAATAATACAGGCGCAAACTCTAAATATGTACAGTCGGTTTTGATGGATAATAATGGCATTATCACCATTACTTATAATGCAGCCGCCATCGGTGTTGCTAGTAATCAAAATCAGCTCACTTTAACACCTTGGGTAAAAAATGGTACAAATGGTGGCAATGGTCAGACACTGACTGCAGCGATTGCAGCGGGGCAAACAGGCTCTATTGATTGGGGGTGTGCTTCTTCAACAAGTGCAACAGCTAGTAGTAGCGGCATTATTGCAACAGCTCCAACCAATGCGTTATTAAGTATTTATGCACCCGCTCAATGCCGATAGTTTTGGATGGATTAAATGAAAGATAAAATAAAAGCCTTTTTAGTGCATTTATCTATTAGTGTTTTTATTGCCTGCTGTATGATGGTGGTTGTTTATGGGGTTTGGAATCCAGCACCATTGCATAAGGCAACAGGTATCACACATATTTTTTTATTGATTTTGGGTATTGATATTGTACTGGGTCCAATTTTAACTTTTATTGTATATAAAAAGGGTAAAAAAACACTGGTTTTTGACTTGATAATCATTGCTTTAATTCAGGCTTCAGCTTTGATTTATGGTGTTTATCAAGCGTATGAAGGTCGTCCTGTATGGATTGCCTATAATGTAGATAGATTTGATTTAATACGTGCTAATGAGATTGATACACGCAAAATTAGTGAAGCTAAGCCCGAATATCAACATACAGGAATCATGGGGGTAAAATACGTCGCTGCTTTGATTCCAGAAGATAAAGAAAAAGCACAGACTTTAATGTTTGATGAAATTGCGACAGGTATTGCTCCCTCACAACGCCCAGAGCTTTTTTCGCCTATAGAAAATGCTAAATCATTGATTCAAAAACGAGCATTAGAATTGGTTGAATTAAACAAATATAATGAAAAAAATATTGTAGATGAAATATTGGCAAAATATCCCAAAGCCGATTCGTGGGTTCCATTAAAGGCAAATACTATAGATATGACAGTATTATTAAATAAAGATACCACAGAAATAATAGCAGTTGTGGACTTGCGACCTTGGAATACCCAATAACAAATCCACAAAAGATAAATTACACCTATTAATGATGATGTCCACCCACACCATGAACGTGTCCATGTTCTAATTCTTCAGCGGTGGCATCACGCACATCCACAATTTCCACATCAAAGGTTAGTTCAACACCCGCCAGTGGATGATTGCCATCTACAATAACCACATCATCAGTAACGTCTTTTACCGTAACCAGCATCACATGACCGTCTTCGGTTTGAGTTTGAAACTGCATGCCAGCTTTGATCGCATTTTTATCTACGCCTTGAAAGTTTGCCAAAGGCACTTCTTGAACCGCTTCTGCCATGTACTCGCCATAAGCATCTGCAGGCGCGATAACAGCTACAAATTTGTCACCAACTTTTTTTCCAAGCATTTGAGCTTCTAGTCCAGGAATGATGTTATGATGACCATGTAGGTACGCCAAAGGCTCTCCTTGCGATTTGTCCAAAACTTCACCATCTTTATTGGTTAAAGTGTAGTTAAATAAAACAACATGATTGTTTGCAATGGCTGTCATAAAATTTTCTCATTTAAAAATAAACTATCATTGTAGCAGAAAAACCGCATAGAAAAAACGTTGATTTGTTGGTTCTGTGCTAAAATGCTGTTTTGAAGTGTAAAACCATGCATAAACTGACCATTTGTAGAATTAATCAGATTTGGTGAAACGGCTTTAAATAACGAATTTAGCTATTTAATTTTAGCTATTAAGGAAATTTTGATGAAATGTATTGCGTCGCAGTTATCCTATCAAGTTGATTTTACAAGGTATAATGAACATTTAGTGGATATAACTTTATGTTTTTATCCAGTTTGCAATCAGCACAAGCTTTGGTTGCCAACTTGGATAGCGGGCAGTTATTTACTACGTGAATTTAGTAAAAATATCACTAAAGTGAGCTATACTCAAAATCATGTTTCCAAAACCGCCGAAAAAATAAGCAAAAATCAATGGGAGCTGACTGATTTAATTCAAAATACAATGGTAACCATTCATTATGAAGTGTACTGTCGTGATTTGTCAGTACGCACTGCCTTTGTGGATAATCAGCGTATTTTTGGCAATTTTACTTCACTTTTGCTCATGGTGGAGGGTTTAGAAAATAATTTAGCAGATATCAGCTTGTTTATTCCCGAAAATTTTTGTCAAAATCATCCAAATCTACAAATAGCAACTGGGCTTGGTTATCAAAAACAAGATGTTTTAGAGGGTGTGATGATTAAATTTTTACCAATTTGCGCCTTTGAAAGCTACGATTACCCATTTGAAATTGGCACGCAAACTTTTTTTGAATTTTATACAACCAGTTCCAAAGGTGATATTTTGCACCGTTTTTTTGTTGCAGGTCGTCACGATGCTGATTTGTCTCGTCTTAAAAATGATGTCCGTAAAATTTGCCAAACCTATATCAATTGGTTGGGTGATACGCCATTTGTTGATTATACTTTTATGACCATGGTAACAAGAAGTGATTATGGCGGGCTTGAGCATATCAATTCAACAGCACTGATTAGCAGTCGTGATGATTTGCCCAGTGTGTTTGAGCCTGACGAACCTAATGAAAATTATCAACGTTTTTTAGGATTGTGCAGTCATGAATATTTTCATGCATGGTGGGTAAAAACTGTACGTCCTGATGTGATGATGGATAATGATTTACAAACTGAAGCCTATACACCACTGCTTTGGGTATTTGAAGGATTTACATCATATTTAGATGATTTGATGTTGCTGGTATCAGGTGTTATCAGCAAACAGGCGTATTTTGAACTTATTTTAAACCAGATTAATCGTTATCTTCAAACCGATGGGCGTCATCATCAAAGCGTTGCTGAATCGAGTTTTGATGCATGGATAAAATTGTATCGAGCTGATGAAAATACCGCCAATCAGGGAGTAAGTTACTACAATAAAGGCGCGCTTGTGGCTTTGTGTCTGGATTTGATATTGCTACAAAAAACAAATGGCAAACATCGCTTGTTTGATGTGGTTAAAACATTTTATCAAAAAGCAAAACAAATGCCCAATCAACGGTTTGCGATGACAAATGATAATTTGTCAGCTGTGGTAAGTGAATTTTTAGGACATGAGGCATGGCAAATGTTTTATTGTCAATATGTGATTGGACTTGATGAATTACCAATAGAAACTTTATTGACAGAATTTGGTTTTTCTACTCAAACCAGACAAAAAAACACGCCTTGGGGTATCAAAGCAGATGATGGAATGAATGGGTTAAAAATCAAGCATTTATATCGAAATAGTGCGGCAAGCAGTGCTGGTTTATCAGTGGATGATGTGATTGTCGCAATCAATCAAATCAAGGCAAATTATCAAGAGCTAGCGAAAGTAAACATTAAACAAACTTACACCAATCAACCTGTCAAAGTTCATGCGTTTCGTCGTGATGAGTTACTTGAATTTACCCTTATGCCTGATAAAAACACTCATCACAAACAGCTGACTTTTGAGCATTATCAAGAAAAAGGCTGGCTGATGTTTGATAAATGGATAGCTGATTAAAACATCTTTATAAGCCAAATTTTATCAAATCTTGACGACTTAAGATAATTTGACGGTATTCACCCACTCCCAAATTATCCAATGTCCAATCACCAATTTGATAACGAATCAGCCTAAGGCACGGCAAACCAACATGGGCGGTCATGCGACGTACTTGGCGGTTTTTTCCTTCAAAAATAGTCATGCTAAGCCAAGCGGTAGGGATGTTTTTGCGTTCTCGAATGGGTGGGTTTCGTTGCCATAAATCAATGGGCAGTTCCTTTTCATTTAGTGTTTTAACAAAAGCAGGTAATGTTTTCCCATCTTTTAAGGTGACACCCTTTGATAGTAATGTTAATTGTTGGTCATTTGGTGTATTCTCTACTTGTACCAAATAGGTTTTGCCAAATGGTTTTTTATTGTTTGTTGGCGTGGCAATCCGATGATTTAAATCACCATTATCCGTTAAAATCAACAAACCTTCACTATCTTTATCCAGTCTGCCAGCAACGCGTAGGCGTTTATCACAAAAAAAATCCGCTAATGTACGCATCTGCTGGTTATCTTTGCGAAATTGACTATGCACACCATAAGGCTTATTAAATAAAATGAGCTGACTTTTCATAAAAAACCCAAACAAAGATAAAGTGGTGAATTTTATCATTGTTTGGGTAAGTTTAGTTGCACTTTATTGTGTGTTGTGCGTTTATTGTGTTTTTTGCTCTTCAGCTTTGGTGTCTTTTACCGCTTTAGAGTTTTCAGCATTTCCCACACTTGTGATTGTACCGTCTTTTTCAATAAGAGTAAATTCGATACGGCGGTTTTGGAAACGACCTTGCTCGGTGGCGTTGGATGCAACTGGTTCATCAGAGCTTGCTCCAAAGATTTCTATACGCTCACTGGCAATGCCTTTAGATACTAAGTAGTCACGTACCGCAGCAGCGCGACGCTCTGATAGTTTTTGGTTAAAAGCGTGATTGCCTTGGCTGTCGGTGTGTCCTGTAATTTTTAAATGCGCATCTGGTAAAGATGCCAATTTTTCAGCCGCTAAATTCAAAACTTCTTTGTTAGCATCTGGAATTGCGTTGGAGGATGTAGCAAAGTTAATGATTTGCATATTTAGAGCTTGTACTACTTCTGAGGCTGATGCGTCTTGTGCATCTAGATTTTGCATCGCTTCTTTAGCGGTATCAATGCTGTTAGCAACTGCCTCGGTGGTGTTTAGCTTAGGTTCTGCTTCTACCACAAAATCACTTGGTAAAATGCCTTTGGCGTCATTTACCAATTTGCTTACTACTGCCTCATCTGTGCCATTAAAACGCACAGTTTTACCATCAATGCTAATGCTAGCATGAGGTACGCCTTTTAATAAGGCAGCCAGTTTTGGTAAATGGTCAAGTGCAGGTAAATCTTCGGCAAAGCCTTTGGTTGCTTCAAAGTCACATTTTTCAGCCGTACCAAAAACCCCTGCCAAAGCAGTGCGAATGGATGCAAACACACCTTCAGAACCCGCTTGGCTGCGGCAGCTATATAACGCATTACCTTTGTCATCCGTGGCAATACTTAAGGTTGCAGGTTTTAAGTTGGCGGCAGCAGCCACAGGTGCAGTACTTTCTACAGGTTTGGCAACTGGAGCGGCAACAGGCTGTTTAGTTGTTTGACAGCTGCGCAACATTAAAAACAAAAGTACCCCTAAAATCACCAGTCCAATGATTGGCAATAAAGATTTTAAAAATCCCCCACCTTGTTTTGCAGTTTCATGCAAGGCTCCACCTACAGCATCTTTGGTTTCTTTAGCAGCATGACTGACATTTTGAGCAGCATTACTTGCCAAAGAGGCAGCAGCAGCACCAGCTGCCTTTGTACTATCAGCCATCTTGGTTGCTGTTTTTTCTGCTGTTTTTTCTACTTTTTCAACGGTATCTTTGGCAGTATCTACTACCTTTGCGCCAAAATCTTTGGCTTGTTTGGTAGTATCTTTAGCGGCTTGACTGGCAAGTGCGCCAGCTGCGACCGCCGCTCCAGCAGTGCCAGCAATTACAGCGCCTGCTACTGATTTATCATCCTTGACATCAGATTTATCCTGGTCTTTGTTCGTGGTACTAGAGTTAGCCACAAAAGCTTCTTTTACATTTTCTTTTGCGGTATCAACTTTATCGAGGGTTTTTTCAGTTAAATTCTCAGCGGTGGTGATGACCGCATCCGCACCATCTTTGACACCTTCTTTAACGTTATCAGCCAGTTTGCCAGCTCCAGATAATGCTTTACCAGCTAAAGCACCCAATCCAGCTGCCGCCGCACCTGCCGCACCAAGAGCCGCCGCTCCAGCAGCTTTTGCGCCGTCTTTAACATCACCAGCTAATTCACCTGCTTCATGAGCCGCCTTACTGGTTAAATCTTCTGCTTTGTCAGCTGCTTTGCTTGCACCTTCTTTAACGTTATCAGCCAGTTTGCCAGCTCCAGATAATGCTTTACCAGCTAAAGCACCCAATCCAGCTGCCGCCGCACCTGCCGCACCAAGAGCCGCCGCTCCAGCAGCTTTTGCGCCGTCTTTAACATCACCAGCTAATTCACCTGCTTCATGAGCCGCCTTACTGGTTAAATCTTC
>FLSF01360421.1_pt1 | contig 125556 bp, 112 predicted proteins | sample 1550431 | NCBI WGS metagenome assembly FLSF01 (sample SAMEA4031754, study PRJEB14383) | metagenome | biome: human; feature: oral; material: saliva | place: Philippines | collected 2014 | reverse complement strand
CGTTTAGCCGAAGAAAAGCGCAAAGCTGACGAAGCGGCACGTTTAGCAGAGGAAGACCAAATCGCTGAAGCTAAGGCAAAAGCTGAAGAATTACGTTTAGCAGAAGAGCAGAAAAAAGAAGAATTGCGTCTAGCCGAAGAAAAACGAAAGGCGGAAGAATTGGCTCGTTTAGCGGAAGAAAAACGTAAAGCGGATGAAACCGCAGCTCGCTTAATTAAAGAGCAAGTGCTTTTAACAACACAACATCAGAGTCTGCAACCAAAACAAAAAGATTTAATCAGTCGTTATGCCAACAGTGCTTTATCTGAACTTTCTTCATCGCTTAACGGTAGTTTATTAATTCAAAATGAATTAAATAAACACATGTTTGAACAAAATTCTTCTTATATCTGGCACAATATAACTGAATTTTCGGGGCGTTATCATTCTGATGATTTTCGTGATTATCAGCAAAAAACCCATTTAAATCAGCTTGGTTTGCAACATATTCAAGATAATTATCGCGCAGGTTTGCTGCTTTCTTATGCACGTACCAAGAATGAATTTGATGATGACATTCATTCGAAAAGCCGTTTAAATATGGTATCTGCGTTTACTCAATCCCAATTTGAAAATGGCATCAATATGACATTAGATACCAGCCGTGGTATTCATTTTAGTAAAATTTTTGGCAAAACCCAAGATGCCGATATCAGACGCCATATTACAAGCTTGGGTGTGGGGTTTGATTATCAGTTTGATTTAAATAAATTGAGTATCCAGCCTAATTTTAGCACTCATCATTACCAATTTTCAGGAGCTAGTTACGTGTATGATCAGGTGCAAGTTCATACACCAAAAAACCAATTTAATGTTTATCAAGCTGGCGCAACTTTAAAATATACTTTTACACCACGTGATAATTTAACGATTACACCACAAGTTTCAATTCATTATCTTGATGTTTCAAATGCTAAATTTACCACTCAAGTAAATCAGGCGATGCTCAATCAAAGTCTGGATAGCCGTTGGCAAAAAGAAATTGGATTGCAAGCCAGTTTTGGCGGTTGGAGTTTTTCAGCTTATGCTGCTCAAACTCAAGGTAAACAGCAGGAAAAACAGCATCAAGCAGGTTTAAAAGTAGGGGTTTACTGGTAAAATACCGTTATTAAATAACCATTTATTGAAGTTTTAATAAATGGTTATTTTTTTTAAAAAATTTTCCAATGCTGCTTATCAAAATGAATGATTTGATATAGCGGAACTGTTTTAATGCGAATCGCTTGGTTTTCCTTTTCTAGTATTATCATGCATCCTTCTTGTAATTTACCATATCGGTTAAATTCTAATTCCTTTATTTTAATGCTTTTTGTAATTTGATTATCGTGAATCTTTTGATAAAAATCTTCACCAGTATGACCGTAAAAATGATAAGCAATAGGAATATTATTTAGTATTTCATTGATTTCTTTCATACCATAACCACGAATACTATCTAAATAATCATCATGACTAATTAAGACATCAATATCAATTGGATTTTTTATTAAATATTTTAAATGTTTCTTTTCATAATCCTGGATAAATCTTTTGTCATCACGTTCTTTATTGTCACCAATTCTACCAATACCTAAAACATTTAAACTATCTTGATGATTTGTTAATACAAAAGGAGAGCCTGTGTGACAAATAAACACTTTTTGATAAACATCAACACTAAAATAAGGTAAATTGGCATGATTGTTTTCCAAGGCATCTAAAAAATCATGACATTCGTGATTACCACGTACCCCAATCATAGGAATATTGAGTTCATCTAAAAATTTTGCAATTTTAGGGTTTTTAACAATAAAATCATCCATAAAGCCCAACTCATCACGGCTATTTTTAGCATGGCGCAATGTAGCTTTATCCAAGGTATTTTTATTTGGAAAAATACCCATATCACCACATTGTAAAATAAAATCAATGGTTTCACCTGTAATTTTCTGATAATGATAAACTAATTTAAAAGGTAATAAAAATTTTCCATGAATATCAGCAAAAATAGCACATCGCAACATATAATGAACCTTGGTGAAATAAATAAATGATAAAAATAAAAAATGACGTTAAAAAACGCCATTTTAAATAATCCAATCATCAGTCGAATATTTTTCCGGGGTTTATAATTCCATTAGAATCAAAAACTGCTTTTAATTTTTTCATATAATCGATTTCAGCTTGACTGCGGGTATAATTTAAATAAGGTTTTTTGGTCATACCAACACCATGTTCGGCAGAAACTGAACCTTTATATTTTTGTACAGTTTCAAAAACATATTGATTGACAATTTGACATTTAGAAAAAAATTCATCTTTGGATAAATTTTCAGGTTTTAAAATATTTAAATGTAAATTTCCATCGCCAATATGACCAAACCAGCATATTTCAAAATCAGGATAATTTTTATTTACAATTGTTTCAATATCATGAATAAAATTATCTAAATGACTGATTAATACTGAAATATCATTTTTGTAAGGGGTAAATACTGAAATGGTTTCAGAAATGGATTCGCGAAGTTTCCATAATTCATGCAACTGGTCAATGCTTTGACTCATAACACCATCAACAATTAGTTCTTCTTCAGCACAAGTCTCAAAAATTGCCATTGCTTCATCTAAAACAGCATCACTTACAGCCTCAAATTCAAGCAAAACATAAAAGGGCGTACGACTATCAAATGGTGATTTGGCGTGTCCGGCATCGAGTACTTTATTTAAAGCAACTTCATCAAAAAATTCAAAGGCTGTTAAATGAATGGTTTTACTAAACTTATCTAATAATTTAACCACCGCGGTAAAATTAGGTACGCCAAGCACCATTGCGGTGAGATTTACCGGCGGTTTTTCTAGTTTAATCAAAGCTTTGGTAATAAACCCTAAAGTCCCTTCAGCTCCGATAAATAAATGACGAAAATCATAACCTGTGGCATTTTTAAGCATACCACCGTTTAATTCTAAAATATCACCATTACCTGTCACCACGGTCAAACCTAGAATTTGATTGCGTGTCATGCCGTAGCGAATAACCTTAATGCCACCTGCATTGGTGCTGATATTGCCACCAATTTGACTTGAGCCACTGGATGCAAAATCCACTGCATAATATAAATTTTTACTTTCAGCAAATTCTTGTAAAGTTTTGGTGATAACACCTGCTTCCACCTCAACCATACGGTCAGCCTCGAAAAAATTGCCAATGGCATGCATTTTGTCAAAACTAATCACCACTTCACCAGCACTGGCTACTGCTCCTGCTGACAATCCTGTACGACCACCACTGGGCACTAGGGGTGTTTTGTGCTTGTTGGCGATTTTAACAATTTGAGCAACTTGTTCTGTGCTTTTTGGAAATAAAATAGCACTGGCATTGGGGGTGAAATGTTTTGTCCAATCTTTGCCCCAATTCTCAAGACTATCTGCATCGGTTTTGATGGTTAAATCGGGTATTTGGCTTGCAATATCAGTTAAAAATGGCGAATGTTCAGTCATGATGTTCTCTGTTGCTTATTAATTAATTGTCAATAAATTTATAAAATAAATCAACTTAAATGGTTGCTATTCTTCCAGCTTTTTAACAAAGGTGCTGGTGGTTTTAACGCGACTGTCATTTGCCACTTTTTTCTCCAGTGTGTGTGCAGCATCATAACTTTTTTCAGAACCCACAAGCACGCGAACGCCTTTACTGGTTTGACTGGTCGATACTTTATAGCCTGCTGCTTTATATTGTTTGGCAACTTCATTGGCCTTTTCAGCATTTTCTAGTAAAGCCACCTGTACACTGTAGCGATGAACTGGCTGTTTACTATTTTCTTTTTTTGGCGTTTCTTTTTTAGCAACTTCAGCTTTTTTGGCTTCATTGGCCTTGGCAATGCGTTCAGCTTCGGCTTTTGAAGGGATTTTAATGGTCTTACCAACAGGCAATGCATCGTTGCGTCCCATATTATTTGCACTTGCTAAAACCGAAACAGGGATGCCATATTGTCGAGACAGTCTTAACCAATTATCACCACTGACAACCATATGTTGTCCAGCCTTATTAGTAGCTTTATTGTTTTCAGGTTTTGGTTCAATCTTTTTAACTTCTTGAGATTTAGCTACTTCTTTAGGTTTTTGTTCAATTTCTTTTTTAGCTTCGGCTTTTCGCTCTTCTTCAGCCTTCTTAGCTTCAGCTTCAGCAGCGATAACTTCAGGACGTACTTTTATCATTGGTGTTACAGGTGTACTGTCAAGTTTTTGACTGTCTGTATCGTCTTGAGTATCGTTTTTTTGTGTTTCTAAAGCGGTTTTATCCAGCTGTTTTTTTCTTTGCGCTTCTGCCTTTTCTTCAGCTTCTTTTCTAGCTTTTTCCTCAGCATTTTGATCGGCTTTTTCCTGAGTACTTAGCCGTTCTGCAGATGCCTTATCCAACTGTGCTTGTTGAGCTTCTCTTTCTTTTTGTTTTGCTTGTAAAATCTTGATTTCGGTGTCATAGTCGGCAGTCAAAGGCACAACCTTTGGGTGAGCTACCTTTTCTTCGGCTTTGATGGAGCTTTGTTTGACCGTTTGAGTTTCGGTTCTATCGTCTTTTTGGGTAAGTGCAATCAGGGCGACGCTACCACCAAGTAAAAGACTTCCGCCCAATAATAATTGTTTTGAAATCATATTATTATGCCAATAATAGTAATGATAATAAATGAACGTTTAAAAATATTGAATTAAACAACAATCCAACATGTAAAGCAAGCAAATTTTGCCTTGATTTTAAACAAAAGCTAAAAATCAATGACAAAAAGTCCACAATATCTTACCATAAATATCAACAAAAACACGCAATATTTATTATCAAATGTTTCAATCATTTATGATTTAGGTTGATGTTCAGCGCCTAGGGCAATCAAACTTTCACTGATGGTATAAAACGAACCAAAACATAAAATCAAATCACCTTCATTACTGGCATTGATCGCCCCAAAAACACTTGCAGCAACAGAGTCATAATCCTGATAACAAGCATTGGGGATGTGGTGCAAGAGATTGTTTATTAAAGCATTTGGGCTGCTTGCACGAACATTGTTAATTTTGCCAATATGCCAACTGTAGATGGGTAGATTAGCTTTACTGATTAATGATAAAACGGCATCGTTATCTTTGTCAGCGAGCATGGAAAACACAATGTGTAATTTTGCCGTTGGATTTTTTTGATTAAAATTTTGCCAATAAGGTTTAAACTGATTTAATAAAAAATGTATTCCATGCTCATTGTGTCCGACATCAAACAACCAGTGACGGTTTTTCAAATCACGTTTGTCAAATCTGCCATTTAAGCGAGTGTTTTTGATGCCTTGAATGATATGATTGATGTGAATATTTAAATTGCTAGCCAGTACAGCGCTGATGGCAATACTGGCATTGATGGGTGATATATGGATATTGGGCAAAGATAAAGTAATATTTTTAGCTGAATAAATAAATGAATCGGCATTTTTTGTATAATAAAAATCCCGCCCAAACTGAATCATGGTATTTTGATGATAACAAATTGCCTCATTTAGACTATTTGGTAGGTCTCTTTCACCAAATATCAGTGTACGATTTTTGCGTAAGATACCTGCTTTTTCAAAGGCAATTTTTTCGCGCGTACCACCAAGCCAATCGGTGTGGTCAATACCAACATTGGTAATAACACACAAATCAGCATCAAAAATATTGACAACATCAAGCCGCCCACCGAGTCCAATTTCAAGCACCCAAACATCACAATTTTGTTTTTGAAAAATATAAAACGCCGCCAGTGTCGTCATCTCAAAAAATGATAAGGTTAATTGGCAAGAAACTCGAGCCGCTTCCACAGCAGAAAAAGCAGAGATTAAACTATCGTCATCAATGATTTGCCCGTTGATTTGAATGCGTTCATTAAAAGAAATAAGATGTGGCGACTGATAAAGCGCAGTTTTTAGTCCTGCTTGTTGGCAAATATTGGCAATGGCTGATGTAGTCGAACCTTTGCCATTAGTGCCAGCAACGGTAAAAATATAAGGTTTTTTTTCATTAAATTCAAAAAGTTGTAATCGATTGGCAATTGGTAACACCCGTTCAAGTCCCATATCAATAGCGGAAACATGAATGCTACCCATGTAATTAAGCCAGTCGCTGACGTTCTTTAAATCAGAAGCGTTTATTGTATTTTGATAAACTGATGTACTCATAAAAACAATCCAAAAACCGCACTAAACAAACAGCGCGGTTGTCAAAAATATATTTTGGATAAAATAATGAAGGTTAAAATCAATTAATATTAGGCAGTTTGGTTAATTTTGCCAAAACTCGGTAAACGGTACTGATAAGCTGATGACGATGCACAACCATATCGACAGTGCCTTTATCTAACAAAAACTCAGCCCGCTGAAACGGTTCATCAAGTACTTCACGCACCGTTTGTTCAATAACACGTTTACCAGCAAAACCAATCATAGCACGTGGTTCAGCGATATGTATGTCGCCAAGCATGGCAAGACTTGCTGTTACGCCGCCATACACAGGGTTGGTTAATATTACCAAATAAGGCACACCTGCTAAGCGAAGTTTTTCAATGATGGCTGATGTACGCGCCATTTGCATTAAGGATAATAAACCTTCTTGCATTCTAGCACCACCTGATGCGGCAAAGCACACGAGTGGCTTTCTTTCTTTAAGAGCTTTTTCGCCAGCTTGCACAAAGCGGTCGCCAACCACTGAACCCATGGAGCCGCCCATAAATTTAAAATCAAAAGCACAAGCAATCAATTCTAAATTTTTAATTTTGCCTGACATAACAATCAAGGCTTCCGATTCACCAGTGCTTTTTTGGGCGCTGGTCATGCGTTCAGGGTAGGGTTTAGAATCTACAAAATTTAAAGGATTACCCGCAGTAAACTCTTGTCCAAGCTCTTCATCGATATTATCAAAAAACCATTCCAAACGTTTACGTGCTGACATAGTCAGATGATGGTCACAGTCAGGGCAAACGTACTGATTAAAAATTAAGGATGTGTTAGTGGTTAAAGAATGACAGTTGGGGCATTCTGTTGAAGGTTCAGTTTCTACCGCTGATGGTGTTGGTATGCGGTCTTGTTTGATGGAAGGTATAGAGCGATACAGCCAAACAGTTGGCTCGGAAACTTGAGTTTCACCAGTCATAAAAAATTCCTAAAGAAAATTGACAAAACTAATATAGTTTACAATTGTTTTATTTATTTAGCAAAAGTTTTTTCATGTTTGATATCAGCTTACATTATCAGCCTACTTTAATTTGATAATTCATCAATAGCTTGGCGTAATTCATCCATTTTGGATAAAATTTGCTCAATTGCTTGAGTAATTTTATCTGCATCATCACCAACGTTTTCAAAATGGCGCACAAGCTCACTGCCAACAATTACGCCATCGGCAGAACCTGCAATGGCTTTAGCAGAAGCACCATCACGAATTCCAAAACCCACGCAAATAGGCAAATCAGTTTTTGTTTTAATTTGCTCAACGTGTTTACTGACATCGGCGGTATCAAGCGCTTTTGAGCCTGTTACACCTTTTAAGGATACGTAATAGATAAAGCCTGAACCTTGTTCTAGAACGGTTTTTTGACGTTCTTCTTCGGTGGTGGGGGCGAGTAGAAAAATTTGATTCATTGCGTAATTTTTCAGTATTTGGCTAAAATGCGCGCTGGTTTCATTTGGGGGTAAATCCACTAGCAGTAAGCCATCAACACCTGCCTGACTGCACAATTGAACAAATTCATCCGTACCAATAATTTCCATTGGATTGAGATAACCCATTAATAAAACAGGGGTTTTCTGATTGGTTTGTCGAAATTTGGCAACCATTTCAATGGCTTTTTTAGTGCTGGTGCCACCCATCAAAGCACGTTCTCCCGCTAACGCAATGGTTTTGCCATCCGCCATAGGGTCAGAAAATGGTAAACCAATTTCAATCATATCAGCACCATGGACGACCAATTTGTGCATCAAATCCACGGTCACTTCTGGATTGGGGTCGCCTGCCATGATATAAGGGATAAGAGCTTTTTTGCCATGTTGTTTTAAAGTATCAAAAGTGCGTTCAATGCGAGTCATAATCCTGCTCTTAAATAAAAATGCCTGAAATAAAAAATGATTTAATTTATCATAATTTAGTAAATTTTACCACCAAATCAAAAATTTATTGATTATTTGTTTATTTTAATAAAATAAAAAATTTATACAATAAAAATACGATTTAAGTGTGCTTAAATTTAATTTAATAATATAAAAAAATATTAGGATTAATAAATAAAATAATTAATTGTGATTAAAAATAACAAATACTCCAATAAATTCACTAACCAATTCATCGCTGCAAAATAATTGACAAGTTAAGGTGATTTTGCTTTTACCTTTTTTATCTAAAATGGTTTTTGCATGATGCAATGCATCAGTATCTGGATTTTTAGTAATGGCAATAATATCAGATTTGGCAGGGCGAATGTATTTGATTTGACTGGTTGCAATTACAATATTACCTTGACTTTTTGGAAAGTTTAAATGCACCCACGACCAAGCAGATAAAGTTGCCACCAATGCTTGACTGCCCCCAAAGATACTTTGATGATGATTGTGATTTTCTTGGTAGGGTGCCAAAATCCTTACTTCATCAGGTTTTTGTAAAATAACTTGCAAATTTAACGCATGAAATGCAGGAATGTGATTTGATAAAAATTTAGCGAGCATAAATGATAACTGTGATGTTTAAAACGATTATTCTTTTTCAAGGGATTGTTTTTGACGAGCAAATTTTTGAGCTTCCACATAACCTGCATCATCGGCAAAATACATTTTATTAACCGCTTCATCATGATAAAACCGATAAGTTTCCCCAGTGGGTACTGTTACAGAAAAATCTTTAAAAAAGTCTTTTAAAGCTTGATAAATTTCTTGCTCGGATTTTCCAAGCGTAAAAATGGGACTGGCAATTTCTTCAAGTTTATTTCTTTCTTTATCGCTTAATAACTGTTGAATTTGATTGTGGTCAGCGATATTTTCAATAATACTGCGCGCATCTTTTATGGTTAATTTATCAACATCAAAGCTGGCAAAAAACATAATGGTTTCCTTTGATAAAAAAAATTATTATACGCCTATTTTAAAAATAAAATAAAGTTTAATTCGAAAAATATTGTAGATAAACAATTATTTATTTAATTTATAATGAAAATTTATCGCTTTTCTTAATAAATATCTTTTATTTTACAAAAAATTAATCATCTGTTACAATAAATTAAGTATTTTATTTTAAATGATAATTATTTTTATTTAAAGTGTTTTGATTGGGGTTTGTAATATTTATTTAATAACAGGAGATAATAGTGCATACTGTTACACTCAATGGCTATTATACGTTGATTCTGGCAACGCTTGTACTGCTTTTAGGTCGTTTTTTGGTCAAACGCATTAAGTTTTTAGAAGATTTTAATATTCCCGAACCTGTCGCTGGTGGTCTTGTGGCGGCAGCGCTGGTTTATGGATTAAATGCAGCTGGTATTATTACGTTTAATATCACCAAAGAATTGCAAACCGCGTGTATGTTGATGTTCTTCACTTCTATTGGTTTGAGTGCTGATTTTAGCCGTTTAAAAGCAGGTGGTAAACCATTATTTATCTTTACTATTGTGGTTTCAGTATTTATCTTTTCCCAAAATATTGTCGGCGTTGTTATGGCGAAGGTAACTGGTCTTGACCCGCAAATGGGACTAGTAGCAGGTTCGGTTGCTTTAACGGGTGGACATGGTACAGCGGCGGCATGGGGCGCAATTTTAGAAAATAAATATAATGTTACAGGAGCAACCACCATTGGTATCGCGGCAGCAACTTATGGACTTGTGGCAGGCGGGTTGATTGGCGGTCCTGTAGCAAAACATTTAATTAAAAAATTAGGCATCAAACCAAATTTAGCGAATGAGAACCGCACGGATTTGGAAAAATTGACCGATGAACAGTCATTATATAGCACCAAACATACCCAAAGTGAAGATGCTAACAAAGAAATTTTTGAAAAACCTGACAACATTCGTTTAATTACCGCATCGTCAACGATTGAAACATTGGCGATGTTTGCTGCTTGTCTTGTGTTTTCAAGTGTCATGACTGATATTGCAAAAGACACTTGGTTTGAATTACCAACCTTTGTTTGGGCTTTGGCAGGCGGGGTGATTTTACGCAATGTTTTGACCAAAATTTTTAATTTTGATATGTTTGACAGGGCCATTGATGTATTTGGTAACGCATCGTTAAGTTTATTTTTGGCAATGGCGCTTTTGTCGTTAAAACTGTGGGAATTGACCGACTTGGCAGGTCCTATGCTGATTATTTTGCTCACCCAAACCGTTGCTATGATTTTGTATGCGTATTTTGTAACCTTTTACATTATGGGTAAAGATTATGATGCCGCAGTTTTGGCGGCTGGACATTGCGGTTTTGGGCTTGGGGCAACCCCAACAGCAATTGCCAATATGCAAGCAATTACTGACCGTTATCTGCCATCACATAAGGCATTTTTGGTCGTGCCAATGGTGGGAGCGTTTTTTGTGGACGTGATTAATACTGCAACATTGCAGGTCTTTGCAGTGGGCATCTCAAAGATTTTTGGCTGATTGATCTAAATAGTACCTAAATTGATTGCCATTCTTTTTTTGAATAATTTTATGATTTGATAACATAAAGTATACTTATTTAAAATAATTGTTAGCTATAATCAATTTAGGTTTTTTGCATCTTGAGGAAAAATATGATGGTTTTTAAATATCTTGGTATTGGACTGTTTGGCATTTGTTTATTGACTGCGTGTCAAAATGATGATAAAAATGCAGCGGTTCCAGCACCAAAAACAGCCGAACAGTCAACATCAAAAAAAGCTGAACAAACAGATAATCAGCAGGTCAATGCTGCTAAAGCGGATAAAAACCAAGTAGAAAAACAGTCTGATGATATAGAAGGTAAACGTAAGCTACTGCTTGATCAACCAGAAGATGAACGTAAAACCTACTACATTCCAGACAGTGTGAAACAGTCCGATGATGGTTTGATTGCGGTTGTGGTGGAAATGACCCAAAAACCAATTCCTGAAGATAATACAGCTTTGGTGCGTCAGCAGATGATTGTTGATTGTCAGTATAAATTATCAGCACCTGTGGCGGTTAGTTTATTTGATGCTAAAGGTGAAAAATTAGAAGCTGAAGAGTTTGAATATCCCGATTATAAAGCATTTTCTGAAGATGAGTTAAAAAATGCTCAAGAAAGCAATGATGAAGCCGCAAATAAATTAATCGCTACTGTTTGTAAAAAATAATTTAAAAAAATAATTTATGCATGTAGCATCAAAAAAATAAAACCGCTTATAAAATAAGTGGTTTTATTTGTTTATTAATAACGTATTGAATTTAAAAATTATTTATTGCTGGTTAGCTGCACTACCAAAACATCACTGTTTAGGTTGGGTAAAATGCTATCGGCGGTTGAACCTTCAAGCCAAGCTGAAAGCCCTGTACGTTTGTGTCTGCCAATAATAACCAAGTCAATGGCATTGTTATTGACATAATCAATAATGCCACGACGACCAGAAATGGCGGTTTTGATTTTAGCATCGTGGGCTTGTAGGTCATTTCTTTCAAGCACTTGAGCTAAACGGGTACGTGCTGTTTGACAGCGCTCTTCATCAATTTCTTCATGTAATGCTGAAGCGGGGATCAGTTCATAGCCAAAACCAAGCATGGTTTCTTCTACAATGTGCAATACTGATAGTTGTATATTTGGCGATATTTGCAATACCCATTTGGCCTTAGCAGCAACCAAATCAGTGTCGTCATTTAAATCAGTAACAAGTAGAACGTTTTGATACATAATAAACTCCCATCGATAAAATAATTGATTGATATCAATCCAAAATGTGATAATGCAACATTTTAAAAGAATGTCTAAATAGCGGAATGTAGCGCATTAATTTTGACCATACTGCACCAATTGCTTTAATTTCTGGAAAATCACCATAATAGTAGGCGTGAATCAGTTTAATTTTTTGATGCCAAGATTGTAGGGTAAGTGGATTGTCTATGCCAAACTTAAAGCGAGCCTTAGCGTGTTTGACAGCAATGTGTTTATCGGAGCGTTGAGAAATTAATGTGCTAGATATATCAAAATGAACGTCTGAGTCGGAAAAACGATTGGCTAGATTTTGCAAAAACCGCCGATTATCCGCTTCATCAAAGTACATCAAAACCCCTTCAATAATAAAAATAAAACGGGCGTTAGAATCAGATAATAGCAATGTATCTAGCCAATCAGTTTTTAAAATAGAGCCTGTCAGTAAAATTTCATTATCACACACTGGCAGTAATTTTTTACGAAAATTTAGAACCTCGGGTAAATCTACACTATAAAACAATGCCTGTTTTGCCGTTTTCTTATCTGCATCCATAAGTCTTTGGCAGCGCGCATCAAGACCTGCACCAACATTAACAACAATGGGGACTTTTTGATCGGTTTGAATGGACTGCTGAATAAAGTTCAAGGCTTGTTTGTCAAAATGTTTGGCGCGAATTGCACAGCCAACGGTATTTCGTCTATCGCCAAACTGGCTTAATTTTTGACCATTTTTAATAAAATAATCGCTGAGTTGACAGGCATAAGAGTCGGTAATAATAGGATTTTTTTGACGACTTTCTACAGCGCGCCCATACAAAGGGATTAATAATGTTTGAGCAACTGCATCATCAAAAACCAAATTATCAAAATGATGATTGGTTTGAGAAAGAGAGAGGGTAGCCATAAGCAGTTTTCCTAAGAGTGTATGATTAAACTGTTATGTAATAACCATTATCACTACTATCATGGCATAATCTTATGGGAAATTCAAGAGAAAAGTATATAAACAAAAAACTTCCAATTTATCAAAATTGGAAGTTTTTGAATATGGGGCGATTGATGGGGCTCGAACCCACGACAACCGAGATCACAACCCGGGGCTCTACCAACTGAGCTACAACCGCCATAAAGATTTTATGATTGCTTCAGGCAAATGGCGCGCCTGGCAGGATTCGAACCTGCGACCACCCGCTTAGAAGGCGGATGCTCTATCCAACTGAGCTACAGGCGCTCTAGTAGTTGATGTCAGCAACCTAATAAAAAAAGCCTAATAGGTAAAGGCTTGACAAATATGGTCGGAGTGGAGGGATTCGAACCCCCGACCCTCTGGTCCCAAACCAGATGCGCTACCAAGCTGCGCTACACTCCGTCTTTGTGGTGCGTATGATAGCACATTAGGTTTCATTGTCAAGTAAGATTTTAAAAAAAATAAATAAAATTTTATAAGTTATTGATTTATACAAAATTAAATTTTAAATATTTTCTGAGATAATTGGCATGCCCAAAGCTTTGGCGGCTCGTGTTCCGCCTATTAAATGAATGATTTGACGGTTTTTATCAAAACTTTCTAAAAGCTGACAGGCTTTTTCAGCTTTTGTGCCGCCACCGCAAAGTACATAAATATCACCTTGGGTATTATCAAGCAGCTCTTTGGTTAGGCTGGCAAGAGGTTGATTTTTGGCAAAAGCAATATGTCCTTCATTAAAATTGATTTCATCGCGAACGTCCCAAATTACGGTATCTTTACTTGGGGTAAATTGACGAATGTCTAAAGGTTTAATCATAAAAAATTCCTCATACAGCTATTACATCATTAAATACTAAGCGACAAATAAATTTTTGTTATAATAACAGTTTTTTGGGAGTTTTTAAAATGGCTGAACATTTAATTCGCTGTTCTTGGTGTGGCGATGATGCTTTATATCAGCATTACCATGACACACAGTGGGGTAAGCCATTATTTGATGATCAGGAATTATTTGCCAATTTATGTTTAGAGGTGATGCAGGTTGGTCTTAGCTGGATTTTAGTACTTAGAAAAAAAGAATATTTATATCAAGCGTTTTATGACTTTCATCCTGATAAAATTATCTGTTTTGATGACAATGATGTTGAAAAATTGCTCCAAAATAAAAATATTATTCGCAATAAAGCAAAGATATTGGCAATTATCCATAATGCTAAAATATATAAAAAAATTACAGATAATCAATCATTTAGTGATTATCTTTGGGGGATTATTCGACAATTTGATACTTACCCAAAAGACAATTGCCCAAAAACTTTGGCTGAAGTTCCTGCTAAAACTGACATAAGTGAAAAATTTGCCAAACAACTTAAAAAAGATGGTTTTAAATTTTTGGGAGCGACAACCTGTTACGCTTTTATGCAAGCAGTAGGTATGGTAAATGACCATATAGCTGATTGCATGTTTCGCGATGTTTGATTTAAAAAATGATGAGTTATAAAATTAATAAATGGTTAATTATAATCAATGGGCTGTTCGTCTTTATCAATAAAGTAGATTTTATCATTCATCTCAACAAAGGCACTTCCTTCAACAAAATCGCTTGCATAACGATACTTTAAAGAAATGACAGTTTCACCTTTTTTATTAATATAACCATATTTTATGGTGGAACTGCCAGCGTCTTTTATGCCAACAACTGCTAAACCTTCACTAAAACTTTCAGCTTCATCATAGAAAAATGGGATAACAACTTTACCTTGAGTGTCTATAAAACCCCATTTGCCATTTTGTTGAGCTAGCAACAAACCATCATCAAACCAGTCTGCAGTTTGATTGTATTCATAAGTAGGCTTAATGACAACTTTACCTTGAGTGTCTATAAAACCCCATTTGCCATTTTGTAAAACTTTTGCACGTTCATTGTGAAAACCAAAAGCATTTTTGAATTGGGGTTTGATGGCAAATTTTCCATCTTTTTTAATATAACCAAATAAATCACCTTGTTTGACCAGTGCTAAGCCATCATCAAACCCATGCGCTTCATCAAATTTAGCGGGCATAATGATTTTTCCTGTTTTATCAGCGTAAGTATATTTATTGGTGGATTTTTGGCGAACTGGGGTTAGATTTTCATTAAGTGTGCAATCATTGTAAGAACTGTATTCATAGTCATCAGGCAAATTGGCATGATTTTCGCAAAATTCATAGACTTCTTCGGTGGTTTGGGCAGAGCCTGCTGTAGAAAATATGCCTAGAAATAATAATGCTAACAATTTAATTTTCATTAAGTTTTCCAATAACTCATTTAAAATTATTATAAATTCATTAATATCAAATTGCAATTTTTGCTGTTTTATAACTCATTCAGCAATGTATTTTTTAAATGTATTAATTTTTCATCGCTTAGCAAACAGCCATTATCACTGATAAAAAATATATCTTCGGCACGTTCACCCATTGTAGTGATTTTGGCACCATGCACCTGAATGTTCAGTCTACTAAATACCCAACCAATTTTTGCTAAAAGTCCTGTGGAATCTTTGGTAACAAGACTCATTTTGTGATGATTTTGATGAATGCTCATACTAGCTCTTTCAAAACGAATATCGGTTGTAACTGAAAAATGTTTTAGCGAACGCTCCAGACCAAATTCTGAGCTGGGTTTGATGGATTTTTTGTCTAAGTTAAAAATCAGTTCAGATTTTAGAGTGTTTTGTGCATCGATATCGGTTAAAAATTTACTAATAAATCGCCCTGTATTATCCCGTAGAGCAAAACGGTCAATGATCACATAGGTATCTAGCGCACAAGGTGTGCCATCAATATTTACAGTTAAAATGTTTGCATTGAGTACACTCAGTCCAAGGCTGTCTAAAATACTGACCATTTTGGCAAATAAGTTTTTTCGGTCAGGAATGCAAACAAATAACTGCATAGCGTCCAATGCTAAATCACTGTGTTCTTGCAAACTGACAAAGGGTAGGTTATTTTGGTGAGTTAAAATTTCGTGTGTTTGCCAAGCAATATCTGTGTGTTTTTGACTTAAAAAATACGCTTCGCCAAAATATTCCCATAAATTATCAATTGCATCATCAGAAAACTCAAGCAAAGCTTTTGCTTTTTTTTGACGACTTTGTAGTAAGCGATGTTTGTCAATAATTGCCTCACCCAAAGTTAAGACTTGATGAGTGCTTAAGTAAAGCCGTTTTAATAAAGCTGCTCGCCAGCTATTCCAAAGCTGACTGTTAGTCGCATTCATATCAGCAACGGTTAAAACATAGAGGTGGTTTAGGCGAGTAACCGAACCAACCAGTTTGGCAAATTTTTTAATCACTTCAGGGTCATAAATATCCTGTTTTTGGGCAGTAAGCGACATGGTTAAATGCTCACGTACCAGCCAAGCTGCAAAGTCGGCATCATGCTCACTCATATGATGACCAAGGCAAAACTCATACACATCTTTTGCCCCAAGCTGGCTATGGTCGCCACCACGACCTTTGGCAATGTCATGAAAAATCGCGCTGATGGTTAAAATATCTTTGCGGTGAATGTGCTGATAAATCTCATTCACCAAATCAAAGACTTGTTTTTGAGTGTCATTTAAATGATTTAAAGTTTGTAATATGTAAACCAATAATAAGGTATGCTCATCAACTGTATAGCGATGAAATAAATCATACTGCATCAATCCTATGATGGGTTCAAACAAAGGCAAATAATTACTTAAAACGCCATAACGTTTCATCAATCGCAATCTTTCAAACAGAACATTATTTTCTTGTAGGTTTGCTAAAAACAGCTGTTGGTGAATGGGATTTTTGCGGTAATCATCATCAATTAAGTCTTTTGCTTGATATAAAGCTTGTAAGGCTTTTGCGGTGAGTTTTGCAGTATTTTTTTGACCCATGACCAAAAAAATTTTTAATAAATTTTCAGGTTTTTGAGTAAAAACATCAGGGTAATTAATATCAATGGCAGCGGTTGAAATCGGAATGTTTGGTGAATTATTTATCCAAATTTGACTAAAATCATCATCTATTTTTTTGCAATCAAACTCAAATAAAATAAAACTTTCATAAAAATAATTACATAATAATTCTGATAAACTAGCAATCGTCATCGCGTGCCGATAGTACTGCTTCATCAATTGCTCAGCAGGCGTGTTGCCATCACCAAAAAATCCCATTAATGGAGCAATTTGTTTTTGTTCACCAAAAGTCAATCGGTCTTCATAACGACCTGTTAATGCGTGTAAATGATGGCGAATGCACCAAAGATAGTGTTTGGCTTTTTTAAGATTGTCTAGTTGATTTTGATTGATAAAATTATTTTTGACCAAATCACTCAAATCATCAACATCATCAAAATACAGTTTGCCAAGCCATCCTAAAATATGTAAATCACGAAGTCCGCCAACGGTGTTTTTGATGTGGGGCTGAAGATTGTATTCGGTGGCGTGATGTGCTTGATGCCGTTTTTGAATTTCCATCATTTTAACGTGATAAAAATCGCTTACTGTCCATGATTTTTTAACAATTGTTATGGGATTGTCTTTTAAAATTTCATCGCCTGCAATAAAACGACTTTCCAGTAGGGCAGTAGCGATGGTGTGGTCTGTAATCGCATCAAGAGTTTGGTCGTATGTGCGAACTGATAAGGCTGGGGTAATGCCAATGTCCCACAAAGCAGTATGAAATTGAGCAATGGCTTTGGAATGTTTCTTGGTCGCTTCCCCAAAAATTAAAATATCCACATCAGAATGGGGAAATAATTCACTTCTGCCATAACCGCCAACAGCAAATAGTGCAATATCATGATTGATATCGGTAAAAAAATGCTCAAATAAAGTATTTAAAATTTTATCCATGATGTGTGTGCGAGCAATGAGAATGTTTTGGATAACGTTAGGACCTTGTTGCTCTAAAGTAAATAATGTTTCATGTAAAATTTGATTGACAGTTTTTAGATAATCTTTGAAGATTAAATAGTTATTATCTGTAAAATCAGGGAAATTGGGCAGGTTAATGATTGAATTATCCATTGTATTATCTTTGGTAATTTGGATTAAAAAAAAGAGTGCCAAACAGCACTCTATTTATGGTTTATTGTTTAACCCAGCTTAAATCTTCATCTGGTCGAGCCGTGGTTACAATGCAGCCGTTGTCAGTAACAATCAGCGTATGTTCCCATTGAGCAGAAAGTTTACGGTCTTTGGTGATGGCTGTCCAACCGTCTTTCATAATTTTGGTTTGCCATACGCCTTGATTAATCATGGGTTCAATGGTGAATGTCATACCTGTTTTAAGCTCAATGCCTGTTCCTTGTTTACCATAATGTAAAACTTGAGGTTCGCAGTGAAACTCTTTACCAATGCCATGACCACAAAATTCACGAACAATACTAAAGCGTTCAGGCTCTACTACTTTTTGGATAGCTGCTCCGATATCGCCAAGCCGAGCACCATTTTTAACCACACTCATGCCAGCATACAGAGCTTTTTGGGCAGTATCACAAATGCGTTTTGCCATAACTGAACCTTCGCCAATAATCCACATAGCTGATGTATCGCCGTAATAACCATCTTTAATCACAGTAACATCAATATTGATGATATCACCGTCTTTTAAAATGCGCTGATGGTCGGGCATGCCATGGCAAACGACATGATTTATGGATGTGCATAAAGTAAAAGGATAGCCTTTGTAATTTAGACAAGCAGGAATGGCGTGCTGAACTTCAGTAATGTGTTTATATGCTAAATCGTCCAGAAAACCCGTACTAATACCAGCTTTTACATAAGGGTCTAAAACTTGTAGAACTTCAGCAGCAAGCTGACCTGCAATTTTCATTTTGGTAATTTCATCATTGGTTAAAATAGGAATGCTCATTACAATTTGCCTTAGTTTATTTATTTAAAATTTATTAAAATCAATCTGTGGTATTAAATCAAATCATGATTAAATTATCTTTTGTTTAATTGGACTACTCATTAAACTGTGTTAAGTTTGGTGATTGTGAGAAACAGATATTTTAATAATCATTGATGTGATTTTTAGGTTCATCAGATTGATAAGTTTTTGATGAATCTACTGAAGAATCGGATTCAAACAATGGTCTTTGGCTTGGGTTTTTTTCAGCAAGGTATAATGCTCCTTTTTGACCACAAGCAGACAAAACAGATAAAAGTGCCAGTAAAGAAAAAATTTTTAACATTATGGGTCATCTAAAATCAAAAATAAATGGGTTATTATAACATAAAGCCTGATGAAGTTTTGATTTACACTAAAGAGTTTTTAAGTGCTGTTATTGTGTTATTTTAATTATGTTTGTTATAATGACGAATATTTTGGGTAACAGGGTCGCTTATCAAAAGCGATTCTTTTTAGCAAATGTTCTCACCTTTTTATTTGTAAAGGAATTGTCATGTCACTAACCAATCCAACCTTAGTATTAAACTGTGGTTCTTCTTCTATCAAATATGCTTTGATTAGTCAAGATGGAAGCACTCGCATTGAAGGACTTGCTGAAGCGCTTGGTAATGCAGATGCTCGCATTAAACACAAACATCTAGATGGTAGCAAAGAAGAAATCAGCATACCTGGTGCAACTCATCAGCTGGCTTTACAAAAAATTCTTGCCTTAATTGAGCAATATCATCCCGTGGCGGTTGGTCATCGCGTGGTGCATGGTGGTCGTGAGTTTTCATCAGCGGTGCGTATCGATGAGCATGTATTGAGTGAAATCAAACGTTTGTCCATCCTTGCTCCATTACACAATCCTGCTAATGCAGCTGGTGTAGAGGCGGTATTGGCAATTTATCCAAACTTACCTCAAGTAGCGGTATTTGATACAGCGTTTCATCAAACCATGCCCGAAGTAGCGTTCCGCTACGCCATTCCAAAATCATTGTATGAAGAACACAGCATTCGTCGTTATGGTTTTCATGGCACATCACACCACTACGTTTCCCATCGCGCTAGTGAATTGACTAATAAAGAAGGAAAACACGGCTGGCTTGTAGCGCATCTAGGTAACGGTTGTTCAGCAACTGCTGTTTATGATGGTAAAAGTTTAGATACCAGTATGGGTTTGACACCACTTGAAGGCTTGATGATGGGTACTCGCAGCGGAGATGTTGACCCAAGTTTACACATTCATTTGCATCGTGTTATGGGATTGTCTATTGAAGAAGTGGATACATTGCTCAATAAAAAAAGTGGACTTTTGGGCGTGTCTGGTTTATCCAATGACATGCGTACCATTGAGCAAGCCGCTAAAGAAGGCAATAAAGATGCAATTTTAGCACTTGAAATGTTTGCTTATCGTGTTGCTAAATATTTGGCGGGTTTAAGCTGTGCATTGCCTGAATTTACTGGTATTGTCTTTACAGGCGGTATCGGTGAAAATGGCAGTGATATGCGTGCTAAGATTGTGGCAAATTTACATCATTTTGGTTTTGATGTGGATAATGCTAAAAATGCTGAACTGATTCGTGGTGCTGAAGGTGCTTTCCACACTGAAAATTCACAACGTCAATTGTGGGTCATTCCAACTGATGAAGAATTCCAAATCATGACAGATACTTTGGAAGTATTGGGTTTGTAATTTTACAGTATTTTGGTAAAAGTCAGATTTGTCTGGTCTGACTTTTGATTTAATTTTGAATAAGAGCGATACCATGAAAACTTTATTATTAATTCCTACCACTCCAAAAATTGCTCTAGGCGCGGTTGCTAAAAATTTAAGCAATGAAATTGACGCAAGTTTGCTAAATCCTTTTGCAGGTCATGGCGACGAACAGCTTCGCCAAGCAATTAGTAATGGTCAGCTTGATGAGCTTTTAGAGCGAATTGTGGCTAATCAGGTCGATGATTTAACGGTGGTGCGTGGCGTTGTCGCAACTGACAAAACTCCTTATGCAAGTCATGTTAATAAAGCGTTGGCAAACGCATTGGATGCCGATGTTATTTTTGTGACAGATAACATTGATGATTTGGCGGTGTATGCAGCTGAATTTGGTGGAGCAAAGGGCGAACGTGTTTTTGGAGTGATTGTTTCTTGTGCATCCGCCGAAAACTGCCCAGTTCCTGCACCATTTACTGAGATTGCCAGCACTACCGAAGACGGTGATTTGCGTCACGTCAATAAAGAAGTGCTAAGTGCTTATTTATCAAATTCTAGACAGAAAAAATTATCGCCTTTTGCATTTCGTAATCAAGTTGTTAAAACTGCCCAATCTGCCAAAAAACGCATTGTATTGCCTGAAGGTAATGAACCGCGTACAGTAGAAGCAGCAGCCATTTGTCAAAGTCGTGGCATTGCTCAATGCGTGCTGCTTGGCAATAAAGAAGAGATTATTCAAGTTGCCAAAAATCGTGGGGTAACTTTGCCTGAAAGCATTGAAATTATTGAACCTGCAAGCATTGCTGATAAGTATGTGACGCCAATGGTTGAGCGTCGTAAAGGCAAAATTGATGAAGAAGGTGCTAAAAAAGCCCTAACTGATACGGTTGTATTGGGAACTATGATGCTGCATATGGGCGATGTAGATGGTTTGGTATCGGGTGCGGTACATACAACCGCTGATACCATTCGTCCAGCATTTCAGTTGATTAAGACCGCTCCAGAATACTCTTTGGTGTCTAGTGTATTCTTTATGCTACTTCCTGAACAAGTGGTTGTTTATGGCGACTGTGCGGTCAATCCAAACCCAACTGCAGAACAGCTTGCTGAAATTGCCATTCAGTCTGCTCACAGTGCTAAAGCATTTGGTATTGATCCAAAAGTTGCTATGATTAGCTACTCAACTATGAATTCAGGCTCTGGTGAAGATGTAGAAACAGTAAAAAATGCCGTTGCACTGATTCGCGAAAAAGCGCCCGAGCTTAAGGTTGACGGACCTCTTCAGTTTGATGCGGCAAGTGTACCAAGTGTTGGTAAACAAAAGGCTCCAAATTCATCAGTGGCAGGTGAAGCCAATGTATTTATTTTCCCTGATTTAAATACAGGCAATACAACCTACAAAGCAGTTCAACGTAATGCGGGCGTTATTAGCGTAGGACCTATGCTTCAAGGTTTAAATAAACCTGTTAATGACTTGTCTCGAGGCTGTTTGGTGGATGACATTGTTTATACCATTGCCTTGACTGCAATTCAAGCAATTAACGATAATGCTTAAACTCTTAATAGTTTGCTAAATGGTTGATTTGCAATGAGCCAGTATGATTCTGGCTCATTTTTGTAACTTTTGTAAAAATACAATCAATACCGCAAACAATACTTAAAAATGCTTAAAACTTTTTACCCAATTATAACAAATTACTGGCGAAAATTTCTTGAACTTTGACACACAATCGGCACATAATAAGTCAAATCAATTTAATATCTATTATTAAATCAGCAATCAGCTGATGCCACGGGGGTTTATCATGGCAAGATTGGCTAAATTACATCGCTCAAGAAACAATCGTTTGGTTGCAGGCGTGCTTGGCGGTATTGCAGAGTATGTTGGCTGGTCACCAACCAATGTGCGAATCTTATTTTGGGTAATTATTATTTTAAGTGCGTTTGTTACCTTGCCAATGGCAATGGTAGCTTATGGAATTATGTGGGTGCTAATGCCAGATGCGACGCAAAATTCTTATATTAATTGCCAAAATACTGGACGGTTAGAAAATTGATGCTATTCTAGTTGTTTGGCGGTCAGATAAATTTAATTACATTGACCAGTTGTAAAGCCACTTTCTAGCATTGTGGCTTTTTTGCATTGAGGTTTTAAGTTTTGTGGTGGTTTGTGATAGAATAACCAAAAATTTTTGGGTATTCATTTATGACAGCAAAAACTTTAACATTTCAAGAAATAATCTTAATCCTACAAAACTATTGGGCAAATCGTGGCTGTGTGATTTTACAGCCTTATGATATGGAAGTTGGAGCGGGAACCTTTCACACCGCAACTTTTTTAAGAGCTTTAACGCCAGAAAAATGGAATGCTGCTTATGTTCAGCCATCTCGCCGACCTACTGACGGGCGTTATGGTGAAAACCCAAATCGCTTACAACATTATTATCAATTTCAAGTAGTACTAAAACCCAATCCACCCGATATTCAAGAGCTTTATTTGGGTTCATTGCAAGCCTTGGGTATTGATACATTGACTCACGATGTACGTTTTGTCGAAGACAACTGGGAATCACCAACATTGGGAGCTTGGGGGCTTGGCTGGGAGGTATGGCTAAATGGCATGGAGGTTACTCAGTTTACCTATTTTCAGCAAGTTGGTGGCATTGAATGTTTTCCTGTAACAGGCGAAATTACCTATGGACTTGAGCGTTTGGCGATGTACATTCAAGGCGTAGATAGCGTGTATGATTTGGTGTGGGCAGATGGTGAATTTGGTAAGATAACTTATGGGGATGTATTTCATCAAAATGAAGTAGAGCAATCAACTTATAATTTTGAACACGCCAACGTTGCCAAATTATTTGAATTGTTTGATTTTTATGAAAGTGAAGCCGATAAATTGGTTGCGGTAAATTTGCCATTACCAGCTTATGAAATGGTGTTAAAAGCCAGTCATACTTTTAATTTATTGGACGCACGTGGGGCGATTAGTGTAACTGAACGCCAAAGATTTATTTTAAGGGTACGTACTCTTGCGCGTAAAGTTGCCGAAAGTTATGTCAAAGCTCGGGCAAGACTGGGTTTTCCGCTAGCAGATGATAAGCACAAACAAGAAGCACTAGAAAAATGGCTGGATAAACAATAGCGGGCGATTTCACATTTTAAGAACCTTAGAAACGTGATAAAACCTAATAAACTATTGCAAAATAATCTAGAAAAATGCCACGATTATTGTAAATAAAGAGTAAAAAATGACCACAATTTTATTTGAACTTGGCACAGAAGAGTTGCCACCAAAAAATCTAAAAACGTTGCGTGATGCTTTATTGCAAAATGTTAAAAATGCACTGGTAAATGCCGATATTACTTTTGACGAAATAAAAGCCTATGCCGCGCCACGCCGTTTGGCGGTGCAGATTTTTGCTGTGAGTGAAAAGCAGCCTGATAAAACTGAACAAAAAAGAGGACCTTCTGTTAAAGCGGCATTTGATGCAGATGGCAATTTAACCAAAGCAGGACAAGGTTTTGCTCAGGGTCTAGGTGTTGATAAAAATAAACTCATTACAATTCACACCGAAAAAGGCGACTATATTGGCTACGAAATACAGATTAGTGGTCAAAAAACAACCGATTTATTACCAGCAATTTTTCAAAAAGCCTTGGATGATTTACCAATCGCTAAACGTATGCGCTGGGGGGCAAGCAAGGAAGAGTTTGTACGCCCTGTCAAATGGGTGGTCTTGATGGCAAATAATCAAGTAATTAATACAACCATTCAAGGACATCAGACTTCAAATCAAAGCTGTGGGCATCGTTATCACGCCCCAGAATTTTTTGACATACCTCATGCGAATGATTATGAAAAAATATTGTTAAATCATAAAGTTATCGCTGATTTTGACAAACGTAGGCAAGATATCTTATCCCAAGTAGAGCAGCTAGCCAATAAAACCCAAGCGGTTGCTGTCATTCCTGATGAGCTTTTAGATGAGGTTACGGCGCTGGTGGATTTACCCATTGCACTGCTTGCCAGTTTTGATGAACGATTTTTGGCAGTGCCACAAGAAGCCTTAATCAGTACCATGCAAGCTGACCAAAAATATTTTTGTTTAACAGATAACAATGGCAAATTAAAACCTAATTTTATATTTATCAGCAATATTGATAGCACTGATAAAAATCAGGTTATTTTAGGTAATGAAAAAGTGGTGCGCCCGCGCCTTGCTGATGCTGAATTTTTCTTTTTGCAAGACCAAAAACAGCCATTATTTGCGTTTTCTGATTCTTTGAAAAATCAGGTATTTCAGGATAAATTAGGTACAATTTGGGAAAAATCCGAACGTATCGCTCAGTTGTCTGCTTTTATTGCTGCCAAAATTGGTGCTGATGCCAAAAAGGCAACCAGAGCAGGCTTACTATCAAAATGCGACCTTGCTAGCACTTTGGTAGGTGAGTTCCCAGAACTACAAGGCATTGCGGGCACTTATTACGCTAAAAAAGACGAAGCACCAGAAGTGGCTGAAGCTATCTTTGAGCAATATTTACCTAAATTTAGTGGCGATGCTTTGCCAAATACACCAATTGGTATAGCGCTAGCGTTAGCAGATAGATTGGATACGTTGGTTGGAATTTTTGGAATTGGGCAAGCACCAACAGGCTCAAAAGATCCCTTTAGTCTGCGCAGAAATAGCATTGGTGTACTAAGAATTTTAATTGAAAAACAGCTTTCACTAAATTTAGCAGAACTTGTCGAGCAGGCAGCCTTAGCATATGGCGATAAAATTTCATCAGACACCGTACAAAATGTACTTGAATTTTTTGCTCAGCGTTATCGCGCTATGTACACAGAGCAAGGCGTAGCGGTAGATACCATTATCGCAGTGCAAGAAATTAATACAAATGTACCATTTGATTTTGATAGACGTGTGCGCGCAGTACAAGAATTTCGCCAGCTTTCTCAGGCAAAATCTTTAGCTGAAGCCAATAAACGTGTGGCTAATATCTTGGCAAAAGCTGATTTTTCCGCTCAAGCTGTTGATGTGAAGTTATTGCATGAACCTTCTGAAGTGGCGTTATACCAAGCAGTTGCAGCAGCGACAGAAGCTACAAAGCCCATGCTGGATTCTGCTGATTATCAGGCATTATTGCTGACTTTGTCTCATTTGGATAAACCACTCAATGATTTTTTTGACTACGTAATGGTGAATGTTGATGATGTGAACTTGAAAAACAATCGTTTGGCATTACTAAGTCAAATCCGCATGCTGTTTTTAAGTGTGGCAGATATTGGATTATTGCAAGGCTAATTTAAAGCAGGGGCATTAAGCTGGCAACAGTTTGACCAGCTTTAAAATTACCAGCGAAAAAATGCCCCTGTAATCACAAAACCAATTGCCCAGATATTAACCAATAAAACATGAACACCCATGATTTTTAGGGTGTTTTTGTTATGAGTATTATTTTCTAGCTTTGCAACGACACCAAAACGAGCACTCATGGCGGTTAAGATAGTTAAAACCAACCAAGTTAATTTGGCATGAATCAAAGCAGTTAAAGCGCCCATTGGCGACCACCATAGCGAAATTGGCAAAATATTATTTAACATATAAACGCCCGTTATCACCTGCACTGCCAAGGCTGTCATACCGAGCGGTTCATAGCTTTTTTCAAACGCTAAAAAACTGGCAACATCATTATTTTTAATAAAATTTGGCATTAATCGAATTAGTAGGTACAAATGTCCACCAACCCAAATTGTAGCGCCAAGTAAATGTAAAATAAGGGCTATTTTATGCATGATTTATCCTAGTTTGCTAGCTGTTTTTACGACCTTTGCGAAAAACAAATGAATCTTGATAAAAATCTGGATTTTGATTTTCTTTCCAAAAATAAGGTACGCCAAGTATTGGCAAAGGATTGAGCATTTGAGGGGTAACACCATCTTGTAAAAATTTATCCATTTGCCAACATAAACATTCATCAATAAACGCATATTTATCTTTTAATGATAGACCAAAAAATGTTGATGGTACATTGATAATAACGGTGTGGCTGCATAACGCTTTTCTGGGCGCAATTAGCTGTTCTAGTAGAGCGTGCCCAAAAATCATGATTTGAGCCTTGTCATTAGCTTTAGGATTGATGGGATTATGCCAATAAAAACGATTGTCCACCAAACAGTGCTGCCAGTCAAATTTTGCCAAAGAATCAGCAATCGCCTCACCAATCATTTCATCGCTGACCACCAAAATTGCCCCATTTTCATCAAATACAGTGATGGTGTCGCGAAGCCGATTTCGCTGATTGTTTTGGGTAAAATTTTGACAATGTTTATGGTTTAATAAGGCTTTGGTTTTGGGAAAATAAGACCAAATGCACGCTCCAAACCAGTCATGTAGATTGTTGCGAGTGGGGATTTTGTGTTGATGAAAGATAAATTGTTCGTAGGATGTGCCGTGAGGGAGGTCATCTTGGCTGGTAAAAGTTAATTTTTTGTCTGTATTGTGTATAGACATATTTAGGGTTTGACGAGTAAAATACGCGTTTAACCAACCAGCTAGGTTTTTTGGTGGATGATTTACTATTTGGGCATGTAGTGCTTGGTGGATATCTAAAAATGGTAAAAACCACATTGCTTTTTGGTCAATGTTGGCAAAGGATGAAATAAAGTCTTGCATATAATCACTCTAATGATAGACATTTAGATTATATCACAGGATTGTTTTTTGGTATTGTCCATAAAAATCCATACTATTATCATGGATATAATGCGTCAGTACAGACAAAATGCGCCACTTATTTTGCATAAGGAAATTTTTTTGAGATTATGGTTTGATGGATTTTATGTTAATTTTATGTTAATTTTTTTAACTTTTATGTTAAAAGAAAAATAAAATAATTACAAAAATAACATTATAAAACAATTATTTAATAGTAATTACTTAATAAATAATTGATGAAATACCAAAGAAATGACACAATATTTCTATATCATGGCATTAAAATTGTGTATATATTTAGAACGATTAATAAAAATTTGTCAGATTATAAAAAATCAACATTTTAATCATTTATCCATAAAAAATGCAAAAAATATACCAAAATATGAATAATGGTGAAATGTGATTTGGTTGTTTGGTTTGTGGATTTATCTTGTTTTTTACTTGATATGGCGATTGGATTATTTTTATGAGTATGTCATTTGGATTGGGTGTTAATCTTAACACATCACAAAAGCTCACCCCGCAAATGCAACAGGCAATTCGCTTGCTTGCATTGTCGCATTTAGAGCTGGAACAAGAAATTCAGCTAAAATTGGATAATAATCCATTACTAGAAAGAATAGAAGAAGAGCCAGAGATGGTCAGCCTTGATACGCCAACTTTTGACGATTGGACGGATAATAATTGGCAAACCAAAGGTGAAAAACCAGATAACGATGGTTTTGGCGATGATAGTGAGGCTGACAGTTACGATAAATTATCTCAAAACCAGCTTGATGGCGAGGCAACCGATAATGACTGGGATAATGTTTATGCAAGTGATGTAGATTATGACGGTGATTTTAATGTGCGTGGACAAATTAATGAAGAAATTGATGGGTATTTGGGAGCAACCAAATCAACTATTCAAGACCATGTACGTTGGCAAATGAATTTTAAACATCTAACTCAAAATGAACAAATCATCGCTGAATATTTGATTGATGCGATGGATGATTCTGGTTATATTCGCTTAAACATTGATGAATTGCACCAAAACTTAACTTTGATGGCATCTTTTTATCAATGGGAAAAAGAAATCACGCCTGCTCAAATTATGGCAGTATTAAAGAGCATTCAGGAGTGCTCACCAACAGGAGTGGGTGCAAGAAATTTGGCAGAATGTTTACGAATTCAACTAAATGAAAAAATTAGAGAAAATTTGGATTTGCCATTTGCTGATGAGGCTTATTTGGTGTTATCAGCAACAAGTTATTTGGAAAATAACAACATCAAAGCATTAATGCAAGCAACAGGATTGACTGTGGATGAAATTAAAGGCGCAATGAGTCTAATTCGTACACTTGACCCAGAGCCTGCAACAAGTTTTTATCAAGAAGATGACAACCAAGAACAAGCAGTTGATGTCCCAGATATTTTGGTGATTGCCTTAAATCATAAAAATGGCGTGTATCATAAAAAATCTTTAAAAGATACTCAAGATGCCAGCGCATGGAAAGTGGTATTAAACCCTGACGTTCTACCTCAATTAAAAATCAATCAAGAATACGCCAGCCTAATCAAAAAAGGAGATGAAAGCCCAAGCAATTTATACCTAAAAGAGCATTTGACAGATGCCCGATTGTTTATTCGTAGCATTGAGGAACGCAATCAAAATTTATTAAAAGTGGCAACCTGCATTGTTCAGCGTCAGCAAGGGTTTTTTGAAGATGGAGTGCAAGCAATGATTCCAATGACTCTAAAAGACGTCGCTCAAGAAGTGGGGCTACATGAATCCACAGTTTCACGTTTAACAACCAATAAAACCATGCTAACCCCACAAGGGCTTTTGCCATTAAAATATTTCTTTTCATCCAGCGTTGGTGGTGAAGAAGGTGATGTTTCTTCTACCGCCATCAGTGCTAAAATTCGTGAAATGATTGCCTGTGAAAACCCCAAAAAACCACTTTCTGACGCTAATATTACCAAAACCTTAGAAGCTGAAGGTATCAGCATTTCAAGACGCACTGTAACCAAATATCGCGAATTGATGAATATTCCATCATCAACATTGCGCAAACAAAAAATTTAATTTTATCATCTATCTATAAAAGTTGCAGTAAACTTTTTTTGGTGCTTAATTTTTTATTTGTTTGCCATACGACTAAATCATCACTATCATCAGGAATTTGTAGAGCGGTTAAAAATCCATCAGCATAAGCATAGGTGTCAATGCAAATAAGTCCTTGATGTTGATATGCCCGCCCATCTTTTTGCGTGGTATGTCCGCACACAATGGTTTTGCCTGAAATGTGTGGCGTATCATGATGGTGTAAAGGTCGCCAGCGCAGACCAATTTCGCCTTGTTGTTTTAAAGCAAGATTGGGTTTTGGGGTGGCGTGTGTAAAGATAAATTTATCTGTTTCAAAATATTGATGACGAGATTTTAACCAGCTAATATAATGGTAAGGAATTTTCAATAATCCATGCAAATCATCAGTCAAACCAAATGACCAAAGCGTGTTATCACCACCATAACGTAGCCAAAAATCTAGCATATCAGGATTGGTAAAATCAAGGTAAGCGTCTAAAAGCATTTGTTCGTGATTGCCTAAAAGTGTAATTACTTGACAAATAGTTTCATAGGTCATAATTGTATCTAACACACCTTTGCTGTTTGTACCTCTATCAATCATATCGCCTAAAAAAATCAGTGTGTCAGATTTTTTAGGGTTGATAGTGTCTAAAAGAGCAATCAATTTGTCATTTGAGCCATGAATATCGCCAAAAGCATAAATACTCATTTTTTCTCCTTATTCATCGGTATAAATTTCATGAATTGCCCAAAGAATGTGTTCATCCAATATGGCGTTTTGCCCAAGTTTAGTATTTAACAAAGCCACAACCTCTTGTTTTTCTTGTTGTGTTTTTGGTTTGCTATTGCCTAAAGCGATGGCAATATTGCGCATAAATCCAAAATACCCAGCACGACGAATGGGTGAACCTTCAGTAAAGCTTAAAAAATCACTTTCTTGCCACTGCCAGAGCTGATTGAGGGTAATATTATCTAAATGATGACGGGGAGCGTAATCGGCAACTAAGCTGATTTTGGCGTATCGATTCCATGGACAAATTAACTGACAATCGTCGCAGCCAAATACTCGATTGCCAATTGCTTTACGATATTTGATATCAATACTGCCTTTGTGTTCTATAGTTAAATAAGAAATACACGCCTTAGCATCAACAGTATAAGGGGCAATAATAGCTTTTGTAGGGCAAACATCGATGCATGCATTGCAAGAGCCACAATGACTAGAAACAGGCGTACTGGTGTTTTTTTCCACCAAATCTAAACTGATAAACAATTCGCCCAAATTAAAAAAAGAACCTGCTTGACGATTGATAAGTAAGGTATGTTTACCCGTCCAACCTAGACCGCACGCATCAGCTAAAGGGCGTTCAAAGATGGGGGCTGAATCGCTAAATGGGCGAAAGATAAAATCATCTTCAGCGCCCACCCCTAAGCCTTGCCAGCTTGGTAATTCATTTTGAATTAAATGAGCTAGAGCTTTTAGTTTTTGCCGCATCGTTTTATGGTAATCGCGACCTCGGGCGTAACGAGCGATGATGGCATGGTTGGGTTTTTGGTTATCACTAATAGTTCTGGGCTTTGGAAGTTCGTGCAAATAATCCATGCGAACACTAACGATGGTTTTTGCACCTGCAACTAAAAGACTAGGATTGGCACGCAAATGATGATTTTCTTCTAAAAATTTTAATTCACCATGTAAATTTTGTGATAAGCGCGCTTGTAAATGGGTAGTGGATTTGGCAAATAAATCATGGTGCACGGATAAAAAACCACAATCACTAAAACCTAAAGATAATGCTTGAGTTTTTATCCATGCTTTTATTAAGGCTTTTGGACAGGCTGTTTCAATTTGTTTTGCTGTAGTCATGTCAAAATTGTCTATTTTAACAAAACTTATGCCAAAAAGTATAATAATTTAAAACCGCCATACCTATTTTTAGACTATTTGCCGTTACAACTTTGATTGATTGCATCTAGTGTTCTTTGACGACGAGAACTGATTTCTTGGTCATTTAGATACACACGTTCACCTTTTGCATTGGTTTCATAAACACGTCCGCCTGTGCTTAAATTAGCAAGGTTGGCACGCATATTTTGGCAGTGTCTTGCCATTTCGTTGGCTTGTTGCTCTTTGACTTGTTTTTCAAGTTCAGCAATTCTTTGACTGTCAGCAGCTGTTGGCGCTGGTGCAGTTGCATCAGGGAGTTGGGCTTGTTGTCCTGCATCAGAAGTGCGTCCATCACTGCGCATTTCTAAAGTTTCGTATTTGCCATTTTTGGGTTGAATTTGCGAATACAAGACTTCGCCTTTTTTACCAACACTTTTATAAACAGTGGTGGTCGCACCATTGGCAGCAGAAAATAAAGTACCCAAACACACAATACTGACTGTTAATAAAGGGAATTTCATCAAATTTTCCTTCTAAAATGAAGTTTTTACCTTTGTTAGGTCAAACGTTTGATTATTTTTTACATAAAGTTTTTTATATTATCGCAGCAAATACAAATAAAAGACAAGACCGATTAGGCATATAAAACTTGGATTTATCGCTTTTATGGGTCAGTAGATTAAAAATCAATCAAATTAACCAACATTTATTTGGGCGTTGTCTGCAAAATAAATTTTTGATTGGTTAGTCTGCATAACTGGCTGACTAATTTGATTTATTTACCAGCCTATCGGGTCAATATCTATAGTTAGTTTAACATTTTTTGATGTAGGTAAATAAGGCATTTGATACCAATATTGTGACAGTATTTCATGTAAGTAGCGACGATTTTTAGCCAAAATTAAAAGCTGTATGTAGTAGCGGTTGTTCTTTTTGGTAACCGCGGCAGGTATTGGCGCAAGTACCATAAGTTCATCATTTTGAGGTAATGTGTTTTTTGCACCCATAATTGCAGCATTGGCAAGTTCTTTTTTGGTACTACTTGCACAAATTATGGCTGCGTGGCAAAAAGGGGGAAGGGGCAACTGTTTTCTTTCAATAAGTAAATCGTGAGCAAATTTATGATAACCCTGTTTGATTAAATCTAGCAATAATGGGTTATTTGGCTGATAGGTTTGAACTAAAACTCTACCAGGTAAATCGGCGCGTCCCGCTCGTCCTGCTACCTGTAAAATCAGTTGAGCAGTGTGTTCTGGTGAACGAAAATTAGGTGATAAAAAACCTTGGTCGGCATTAGCAACCACCACCAGTGTAACTTGATGAAAATGATGACCTTTAGCAATCATTTGCGTGCCAATGAGTATCATTGGGTCGCCTGTATTGATTTTTTTACCTAATTCGTACCATGAACTTTTTCGGCTCATGGTGTCCTTATCTATTTGTATGATGGGGTAAATGGTGTCAGTGGCTTGTGGATTGGCAAATAAAGCGTGCAATTCCTCATATAACTGGGTTGTGCCTTGCCCCAAATCAGCAAGATTTTTACTTTGGCAATCGGGACAGATTTTTGGGGTGATGATTTGATAACCGCAATGATGACATTTGAGATAATCATATAAATAACTTGAATTAATATGTGCAGGTTTTTTTAGGTGGTTTTTATGCAAGGTTAGATGACTGCTACAATTTGGACAATTGGCTTGCCAGCCACACGCTTGACACAGTAAAATGGGTGCAAAACCACGACGATTTAAAAAAATCAGCACTTGTTGCCCTTTTTTTAGTGTTTGACGAATCAAATCAATGGTTTTTATCGCAAAATGACTGTGATGAAATTCTCCAAGTACATTGGTATAATCCATCACACCACGACGCATATCAATCAGCTCAAGTGTTGGCGGTTTAGCATTGCCAGCTCGCTGGGTTAGTTTAAGCTCAGTAAGTTTGCTATCTTGTACAAGTTTGATGCTTTCTAGACTGGGGGTGGCTGTTCCTAAAACTACAGGAATTTTTTTGATATATCCCAAGTAAAGAGCAGCGTCGCAGGCGTGATAGCGCAAATGGTCTTGTTGTTTAAAAGACGCATCATGCGCTTCATCAATAATAATTAATCCAAGATTGGCAAATGGATAAAATAAACTTGACCGTGTGGCGATAATGATTTGAGCTTGACCATTTTGACAATCTATCCAGCCATCAAGTCGCTGTTTATCATTTAATTTGGAATGTAAAACCACAATATTGGCACAAAACCGCTCGGAAAAACGTACTTGACTTTGGGGGGTTAAGCCAATTTCTGGTACTAAAATTAGGGCTTGCTTTCCCATTTTAAGTGTTTGATCAATGACTTGTAAATAAACTTCCGTTTTGCCAGAACCTGTGATGCCATCCAACAAAAACCCTTGATATTGATGATTATCCAAAACTTTATGAACAGCGTTTACGGCAATTTGTTGTTCTGGATTGAGTTCTAATGCAGGCTGATTAAGCTTTGGCGGATTAATTTTTACATCGGTTAAAATATCCTCAACAATCAAACCAGCATTTTGAAATAAAGTTAAATTTCGTGTGCTCACACCAAGATTTTTTAGACGTTGTTTATCACTATTTGGATGGTTTTTAATGATTAAAAAGTCTGACCATTGTTTTTTAGCGGTTTTTTTGATTTTTTTTTGCACAAAGTTGTCATCACTAGCTTCTGCGCTGATGTGCCAAATTTTGGTTGTTTTTTCTATAGATTCGCCTTGCAATAATAAGCTTGGTAGCATGACTGCTAATGTTTCGCCGAGTGGATAATGATAATAACTGGCAAGCCATTTGGCAAAATCTAACTGTGTTTTATTAAAAATTGGTTTTTTATCAATAATTTGTAAAATATTTTTTAATTTTTGACTGTCAATATCACTCTTGTCTTTATCAACATAACCCAAAATCATACCAATTAAGGTCTGACGTCCAAAAGGCACTTGTACACGCCGACCAATCAAAGTGTCTGTTGAGGTATTTTTGATATTTGCAAGACAGTTTTGAGGGCATAAATAATCAAACAGCGTATAAAGTGGTGTAGGTAGGGCAATTTGCAAAAGTTGATTTTCTGGGTCAAACATAGTTGTCATAATGAATACTTTTTAGTTTTTATTATTATAAACAATAAATCACAAAATAAAGAATAAAAAACGCCAACTAAGTATTTACTTAAATTTGGCGTTAATTTGACTGACAGGAGTTTTTTTAATAACAATTATTCAATAACAATTACTCAATGTATAAAATGGCTTCAATCTCTACCAAAGCACCTTTAGGCAAGGCAGAAACTTCTAATGCAGCGCGGGCAGGGTAAGGGGCAACAAGACGACTTTCAAAAATTTTATTGAGTTCATCAAAGTCGCTTAAATTTGCCAAAGATACATTGAATTTAACAACATCACTTAAACTGCCGCCAGCAGCTTTTGCAATTTGTTCAATATTATCAAATACTTGAACTGCTTGTGCATAAAAACCGTCTTTTAGAGTCATGGTGTTAGGGTCCAGTCCAATTTGTCCTGAGATATAGACGGTTTTTCCTGTGTTTGACACCTTAACAGCTTGAGAATAGGTGCCAACGGCAGCAGGGGCATTGGGGGTGTGTATGATTTCTTTAGTCATAAAAATCCTTAAAAATAATCAGCTATTGATATAAACGCATGATGTTAGGATAGCCTAAAATTTGGCGTAGTTTTTCAATAGCTTGGGATAAATGAGTTCTTGAGCGTACAATCACTTGTAGGGTGGTTGTGCCCATTTTACCTTTAATGGCTTTTTCATCTGCTTTAACCGATGTGCTTTCAATGCCAACATTCATCGCTTTTAATTCATAAATAACCTGACTGATTTGTTCTTCGTTTAATAAAGCAAAAATCCGTAAAGTCGCTGAAAAGTGCAATTGTTGCGATTTATGGTCAATATTGACGTCTTTTTTCCAATTCATCTGAATGATTTGGTAAGGGTTATCAGCACGAATGGCTTCAAGTGAATAACATTTATGACGATGAATAACTAAGCCTTGACGGGCGGATAAATGGCCAACGATGCTATCGCCATAAATAGGGTTGCAGCATCGACCAAAAGTAACTTCCACGCCTTTGACGCCCGCAATCAAATGACGCGATTGAGTGATTTCATTGCCATCAGCAATATCGACCTCTTCACTAAACAATCGTGATACTACAAGCTGCGGTAATAACGAACCTGTGGCAATTTGCATAAATAATTCGTCTTGGGTTGCCACGCCACGCCACGCCAAAATATCATTCCAGTCATTTTGATTTAAACTATCAATGGTTTTATCGTAATTTTTTAAGGCGCGCATAAGAGCTTCTTTGCCATAATGAACTTTTTGGTCGTCTGGCAGATGTTTTAAAAATTTTAAAATTTCATTGCGCGCTTTGTTGGTGGCAATAAAACCAAGCCAATCAGCTTTTGGTGTGGCGTTTTTATCAGTTTGGATGTTCACGCTGTCGCCATCAGCAAGCACCAATCCAAGCTTGCCATGTTCGCCATTAATGTCTGCGCCAACAGCAATGTTGCCTATCATGGGACCTACAGCATAGGCAAAATCTAAAGCAGTCGAACCACGCGGTAATTCATAAGCTCGACCTTGAGGACTGTAACAAACAATTTTGCGTTCATGCAAATAGTTCATTAGTTCATCAATGACCGCCAAGGATACATCATCATTATCACTTTCACCACGCGCGTTTAACAGCTCCTGCATATTTCTAAGGCTAGCTTGCACGACAGATTGGCTAATATCGCCTTTATCACGACTGATAACACCAAGACGTGATGCGTCTTTCATGCGTTTGGTCAGTAATAGGACTTTGATGTAATTATAGTTTTCTTCATAAATTAGACTTAAAGATTGATTGCCACCTGCCAAGGGTTTTCGGATATGATCTTGAATGTTGCGGTCAGCGATTTGGTATTTTTGCACTAAATAAAATGCCAATTTGTCACAAGCACCAATATCATCAAGCACCACTTCAAAATCGTATTGGCGAATAAGACGGTTAATTTCGCCACGATTTTTAAAAAATTGCCGGTACATGGAAGTGCGGTTATCCAAAACTTGGACGTGACCCGACAGACCAAGTTGGGTAAGTAAATCTTGCAGATAGGTGCTGATACTGATTTTTTGAAAATTTCGCCCCAAGCCATGTTGTAGTAATTTATCATTAAATTTGGTGTACATGACAGGGTTTAAATTGCGGTAACATAAAAGTTCAATATAATCTGCAATGTCATTTAGGCCCATGATGCGTGCAAAAGGGATGTAGAAATCCAGCGTTTCTTGGGCGGTGGATTTTTGTTTTTCCTCGCGTACAGCGTCAAGCGTAGACATATTGTGTAAACGGTCAGCAAGTTTAATGATTAGCACGCGCGGGTCAATGATGGTTGCCGCCAAAATTTTATGAAAAGTTGCTGCTTTGCTTTGCTGTTTGCTCATACTAGAAGATTTTAGTTTGGTAACACCATCGACCAGTCTTGCAACCACCTCGCCGAATTCATCTTTAACTATCTCACCTGTAACTTCCGTATCTTCAACCGTGTCGTGTAAGATGGCAGCGATGATGGTATCTCTATCCAAACCAAAACCTGCTAAAATTTCAGCTACAGCAAAAGGGTGGGTAATGTAAGGTTCGCCTGATTTGCGTTTGTCTTTAATGTGGGCGATGTCGCCAAAATGACAGGCACGAACAATGTCTTTTTTTTCATTTTCAGCTAGATAATTGACAGCGTGCATCAAACTGGCTTTTGCCTCATCAACCAAAGGGTGGCTCATGGTACTTGGAATATCGTGCGGGCGGTAATTGGCTAGCATGGCAATCTCACAGTTAAAAGAGATAATAAATCAATTTTTATCAAAAAAGTCAATGCTTTTTAAAAAGTGTTACAATTTCTAAGAGTGATTTTTAACCATAAAAAAAGCCATGCTACAACAAGCACAGCTTTTTTATTTGGATTTGTCAGTAAATAACGATTAGAAACCGTGATTGCCCATCAAAATCATCTCAAAACTAGGCGACTCTCTTTTGATAAAATTTTCATCAGGCTCATCTAAAATTGCACGCGTTACACTGCCTTCAGCGATTTCGCGTAGGGCAAGTACTGTTGGTTTGTCGTTTTCTGGGGCAACCGTTGGTTCAACGCGACCCAAAGCAAGTTGGCGCGCACGACGACTGGCAACCAAAATCAACTCAAAACGGTTATCTACATTTTTTAGGCAATCTTCAATTGTGACACGAGCCATGATACACTCTTAAACTAACAAATTAATAATCTTTCATTATAGCATATTTTTTATTTGCTATAAAGTTTTTGATAAAACTAAATAATCAACTGAGTAAATCGCTGATTAACTGTTGATTTTTAGCGCTTTGTTTAGTAACTTGTAATCGGTAGGTGCAGACGATGGACTGCAGTTCATTTAAAGCTTGATTAAAATCATCATTAATGACGATGTAGTCAAAATTGACGTATTCTTGCATCTCTCGAACTGCGCCTGCTAAACGTTCTTCGATGACTTTTAAGGTGTCTTGAGCTCGGTTGGATAGGCGGCTGCGTAAGGCTTCACGGTTGGGTGGCAAAATAAAAATTAATACAGCATCTTTAAACTGTCTTTTTACTTGTAAAGCGCCTTGCCAATCAATTTCTAAAATTACATCAACACCTGCATTGAGCAAATCATTGACGGCAGTTTTGCTTGTGCCATAATAATTACCAAAAACTTCAGCGTGTTCTAAGAATTCAGCTTCACCAACCAAACGCATAAATTCTTCTTTATTTGTAAAGTAGTAATGTTCACCATCAATCTCGCCGCGTCTAGGCTCTCGGGTGGTGTGTGAAACACTAACAACTAGATTTTTGGTGGTTGCCAAAAGTTCTTTAACCAATGATGTTTTGCCTGTGCCTGATGCGGCGGAAATAATAAACAAAGTTCCTACTGCAACACTCATAGATTGCCCTTACCTTAAAAGTTAAATAAAGCAAATAACCACTTTTAAAGTGGCTATTTTTTAATCAATCTAACACGGTTTTTTCGCCAGATTTCCAATTATAAGCACCATATAGAGTCATTTGCATTTGACGGGTACAATTGTGCAACATTGCTTTTTTATCGGCTTCTAGTTTTTCGTTAGCATTAGCGTCGGTTAAAGTTGGCATATACGTTAAATCTAGCCAATCAATAATCCATGAAAAACTTAAATTTACACCAATTTCAGCAAGTAAATAGCGGTCTTCATCATTGATGTGGCTAAAACCAGGTTGTAAAGCAAGGTCGGCGCTCATGACCTTAGCAAACGTTCTAAGTTGCTCAGCAATGGCAAGACGTACCGCTTTAGAGCCGCCAAAACGTTCGCTGGCGATAAACTGCCAATAACGAGGTTGGGCGTCCACCGCTTTAAAGAACAATTGCACGCTTTTAGCGATTTGGTTGTCATGTGTGCGTTTGCGTCCAAATTGCATATGTTCACGTAAAGTGGCTAAAGCTTCGCCTAGTTCATCTTCAACCAAAGATTTACCAAGCTCCTCCATGTCTTCAAAGTGACGATAAAAAGCGGTTGGTACAACACCGACTTGACGGGTAACTTGACGTAAACTAATAGAGCTGTAAGACTGACCCGCCATACATAAATCAAGAATGGCATTATAAAACGCTTGTCGGGTTTGACGTTTTTTTTGTTCGCGACTCACCTTGGTTTCGGTATTTACCATAAATAGCAACCTTTAAAATAACTTATAGTTTTATATACAAAATTCCCCATTAGGGAATGACGCCCATGTATATTGTTGAATTAATGAATAAAAATATCCAAAAAATTATTTGGATCATTGTTTATTTGTTGATAATTTTGCTAAAGCAACATTTGAATAAATTGCTCACGAAATGCCGCCCATTATATCATAGTTGTTTACTCAAAAAAATACGTCAATACAACTTTAGCAGGATTAGCATGACTGTTTTGGCGAAGAAGGTCAGTGGTTATTTTTTGTTCATGAATTTGTGTTGATGGGTGCTTTAAAATATTGAGTGCGTGTTTACCGATATTTTCAGCATTGGCATCGTGTTGTAGTAGCTCTGGTACGATGGGTTTTTGGGTTTGATTAAATGATAAAATATTGGGCAGGCATACATAAGGAATCTTAACCAGGCGCTTGGCAAGTAAGTAAGTAAAGCGATTAACTTTATACACTACAATCATTGGGCGGTGTAATAGCAGTGCCTCTAACGTTGCCGTACCCGATGCTAAAATAACAAGAGAGCTTATATTCATGATTTCTTGGCTAACGCTTAGGTTCTGATAATTGGCGGCTGACGCATTTGCAGAAGATGAACAATCATCGATATCAAATTGAGATTTTTGGTTAAAAATAATGCAAATTTTAGCGGACAAAGCAGGCGCAGTTTCTTGGATGAATGACTCAATGAAGTCTTTATGTTCTTGACTGATAACAGGCAATAGATAACAGAAGTCGCCTTTATCATTAAGCCAAACCATGGTTTCTACCAGCAGTGGTAAAATCGCATGAATTTCAGAAAGTCGCGACCCTGGCATTAGGCAAATTTTTTGTTGATTTTGGGTAAAATGCAGCAGTTTAGGAAAATTTGGACTAAATTTTTGCAAAAATGTTTGAAATTTCTCCGTATCTGTTCGGGTATCTGGGCTTAATTTTGCAAGTAAGGGATGACCAACACAAACGGCAGGGTGTTGATGTTTTTGATAAACTGGAAGTTCAAAAGGAAATAGACAAAGCACCAAATCAGTCACTGCTTTGATATTAAAAATGCGATTTTCACGCCACGCCCAAATACTTGGGCTAACGTATTGCACGCAAAAAACCGGTTTAATTAGGCTTTGGTTTTTTAAAGACTTGCTGATTCGTAGATTAAAATCGGGTGCATCAATACCAACAAAAATATCAATGTTGTGTCTGCAAAACGCATCTAAAATCTCTTTGGTGGCAAGTAATAAATCTGGTAGGTGTTTAACGACTTCAACCAGTCCCATGACAGACAGTCTTTTTATGTCAAAAAGTGAAGTTAATCCCGCCTTTTGCATGGCGTCCCCACCAACACCAACCCAGCGAACGTTGGGATGTAATGCATTCATTTTAGCCATAAAATCACCGCCCAAGGCATCGCCAGAGGCTTCACCTGCAACAATGCCAATAGTTAAAGGCTTATTTAATGACAAAGCTAAATTGTTAAAGACTAATTCGTCAGACACGAAGATATATACCCAATTTATTTAAAAATCAATGCAGTAATTAACGCACTAAATATTGCAATTTACCTTGTACACCATCCCATCTTTCATGTTCAGGTAAAGCATCTTTTTTCTCAGTAATATTGGGCCAAATAGCAGATAATTCTTCGTTGATTTTAAGATATTCCTCTTGACCTGCTGGAATTTCGTCTTCAGAAAAAATTGCATTGGCAGGGCACTCGGGCTCACATAACGCACAGTCAATACATTCATCAGGATTAATAACTAAAAAATTAGGGCCTTCATAAAAACAGTCCACAGGACACACTTCAACACAATCAGTATATTTACATAAAATGCAGTTATCAGTAACAACAAATGACATAGTAAAACCTTTTATAAAAATCAATTTTCAATTCATAACAAATTATTGCGTATTTTATCCTTTTTAAAGGATTTTCTCAAACTAAAGGCAATGTTTTTGTAAATGATTGCATATAAAATCATTATAAAAATTGCAAAAAGATGTTATATATGATAATGCTTATTATTAATAATAATGATTGTTTCTTATCCTTATTAAAATAATATTAAAAAACCCATCTGGCTAAATAAAAATAGACAGATGGGTATGAATTGATATTTTTGTAAGGTGTACGATGGATTATTGAGCTGATTGCTGAGCTTTTTTAGCGATATCATAACAAGTATTAATATGCTCATCTGCGATTTTTTTAAATATGATATAGCCAAGTGTTCCAGCAAAGATTTGACCGCCTAAAGGAATGTATTTGGCAATTTGTTTACCAATCAAACGCGTACCAAAACCTTTGACGGTTTGATTGACAACTCCACGTGTTGCAATCAGACCTCCAATGGCCGTAATGCGTTCCATAATATTTTTTTGGCGGGTTGCCTCATCAAAAGAATCAGGGTCTTTTAAACCAAAACGAGCATTAATTTTGGGGAAAAGTTGGGATAGCATCACAACATCAATAGCCACATCTAAAAAAGGTAAAGGAATAATGGCAACACCTGCTGAAATTTTGGCACGAGCCTTTACCATATCTTGGCATTCTTTGCGAACTTTATCTAAATCAAGATAGGGGCTAACATGATCAACAATGGGAGTGGACATAAGTGCTCCAATAAAATAAATGGGTGATTTTACTTAAAAATGGGGTCTAATTACAGGATTTAAAGTAAAAAAATGTAATGGTATAAAATAAATTAACATGAACCAAAAATTATCAGGTAGATAAATTATAAAAAACAGTAAATAAGTGAAAAAGAGGGGTAAATTTTTATTGAATAATTTATGCTACAATATCAAGAAAATTAACACAATTACAAAAGAGTAACTATGAGTAAAGATGAAATTCAAAACAGTGTTTTTACCAAATATCCTGACGTTTCTAATTATACCAATAGACAACCCGCTCAACAGCAGTCCACTCAAAAGTTTGCTAATGCTAGTTTGACCCATCTGACCAATACCCATCTAACCAGTCAAACTTGGGATTTTCGCCAAGTTATTGGGCAATTTACACCAAAAACCCTAACACTATCACCACGTTTGTACTTGAATATTTCAGATGAATTACAACAAACTTATGGTCAAACTTTATCCAGATTATTTGCTGCTCGTGGTGTACTGTCTGTTGATGATATGGATATGTCTGTATCTGGACTTTTACCCGCAGGCGATTTATTAGGTATTGATAAAGCAGTTTTGACAATTGATAAAGCGCTTGATGAGAAAAAACGTATTCTAATTGTTGGGGATTTTGATTGTGATGGCGCAACCTCAACCACATTAATGGTGCGCTGTTTGCGTGAAATGGGTGGTGATGTTGAATTTTTGGTGCCAGACCGTTTTAAATTTGGTTATGGATTGACTCCACAAATTGTAGAATATGGTGTGGAGATGTTTCATCCAAATCTAATCATTACTGTGGATAACGGCATCTCCAGCCATGAAGGCGTGCAAAAGGCTTGTCAATTGGGTGTGGATGTGGTGATAACTGACCATCATTTAACCACCAAACCCAGCCCAGAGGCTGCTGCCGTTGTCAATCCTAATCAATTAGGCTGTACTTTTAAAAGCAAATCATTGGTTGGTGTGGGCGTGGCGTTTTATGTAATGGGACGGGTCGCCAAAGTCAGAAGACAGATGGGTAAATCCACCACAAAAGTAGCCAAGTATTTGGATTTGGTGGCGTTGGGCACAATAGCTGATTTAGGCGTATTGGATAAAAACAATCGAATTTTAGTAACTCATGGCTTAGCACAAATTGCTAAAGCAGATTGTTGCTTTGGAATTTTAGCGCTGCTTGAGCAAGCAGGACGTGATTATCGTCAAGTAAACGCTGATGATTTTGGATTTGCAGTTGCGCCTCGAATTAATGCGGCAGGTCGCATGGATAATATGCGTACAGGTATAGAATGCTTGTTGGCTGATGATTATGAAACTGCCCATCATCTGGCAACAGAATTGGGGCGACTTAATTATTCTCGGCGCACCATAGAATCTCAAATGCGAGATGAGGCTACTCATATTATTGAAACACTGCATTTAAGTGATGACAAAAATCCACCCAAAGCAATCAGTTTGTATCAAGATGGTTGGCATCAAGGAGTAATTGGTATTGTTGCTGGAAGAATTAAGGAGCAGCTTTATAGACCTGCCGTTGTATTTGCGCCTGCTGATAATGCCAAACTTGGTGATGATGATTTAATCAAAGGTTCAGCACGCTCCATTGCAGGCGTGCATATCCGCGATGTCATAGAAGCTGTAGCGATTGCTAATCCAGATTTGATTTTGCATTTTGGTGGGCATGCCATGGCGGCAGGCTTGACAATTTATAAGAAAAATTTTAATGCTTTTGGTCAAGCACTGCTAACTGCCATGCAAGAGTTTGATGATGAAGTATTTAATGAAGAGCGGTTTACTGATGGTCAATTAATCACTAACGATTTTAGTTTGAGCTTTGTTCGTACTTTAAAAAATATCAGTGTTTGGGGCAATGGGTTTGCTCATCCTGCCTTTGATGGTGTATTTGAAGTGGTTAATTTTAGAATTTTAAAAGAAAAGCATCTAAAATTCACTTTAAATGCTCCTGGTGTACTTTACCCAATCGAGGCAATTTGGTTTAATTATGATGTTGATAATTGGGACTATCGAGCCAGTCAGGTACACATTTTGTTTACTCTTGAGATTAATCAATGGCAAAATAATGAATATGTGCAGTTGTTTATCAAAGACTTAGCGGTTTGTCAGATTAATTAAATCAGGCAATCACCGCTAAGTTTTTTATTTAACTTTAGGGGTTATGGTGGGTGTTATTTGTCATTCATGGTTTGTGCTTACGGGCAGGCATTGAGTTTTTCTAAATGCTCAGTAAGTAGCGGCATTAAACGTTCAGCAAGCTCCTCACGTAAACTGGTTTTATCATCATAATGCGTGGTTAGACTGCAATAATGCGGATTGGCACGTGCTTTTTTGAGTGCTGATGGCAGTCTATCAGTTTGCCATGGCAAAGTAACATTGCGTTGTAGATGAATGACTTCAAGACTGGCATGACCACGATGACGTAGGGTATGGTGCAGGTTTTGTGATTGAGTGGCAAGTAGTGTTAAAGTTTCACTGCTGATGTTGATGGTTTTAACGTTCATCATTTTATCTTTGATGGTTAAACTATTGGGTAAAATACCACCAATAACTCCACCAATTGCTGTTCCTAATCCTAGGCTCGCTCCTAAAGTTGCCACATCAATGCCCGCACCAATAATCATGCCAGCAACACCGCCACTGACTGCACGGATGCCATAACGCGCCAAAAGCTCTTGGTCAAAAATGTCTTGGTCATTGCCTTCAACAACCATTTCACCTTCATCAGTTGCCACATGATAAAATTTATAAAGCTCAAGCAGGCGTTCTTGCATAATATGAAACGCCTGACGTACAGCGGTTTGCATATTGGCAAGCACGGGTTTTGGGTCGTCGTGTTCATTGATTTTTATACTAAAACTGGCAACATTAACCAAAAAATCAGCAATCATTAAACTACCAATTTCTGACATATCATGCCAAACATAAGTGCGCTCATCGCGTAGAGCTTCAAAAACAGGAGCGGAGGTCAGTGTGCCTAGGTTATTCCACAAAGAAATTTCGGCATCAAAATCAAATGCGACAGTATCAAAGGCATTAATGATGTGCAAGGCGCGCCGTGCTAGCATTTCTTGCCACTCTGCCATGTAAGGGCTGCCTGATTTAATAAAATTAAAAACGGGTAAAACTGGGGTTCCTGAACTGGCTAAAATTGCCAATTCATCTTTATATTTTGCCAAAACTGGCTCACGCACATCAATTACATAAATGGCGATATCAACATCAAGTAAAGCAGAGATAACCTTGGCTTCTTGAGAAAAATCGTTTTCCAAAACCGGGTTTTGTTCTTTAACTGCCTGCAAAAAAGCATTTAATCGGTCTACGCCATCAAGCCGCCCATCGGTATATTCTTGCAAATAATCCATTACACCTGTTGCATCTTCAAGTCCAGGCGTGTCATATAGGCGAATTAAAGGGTTATCTTGTTCATCAGAGACGGTAACAACTTCAACATGACGAGTGGTAGCAGCAGCATTTTTGACTTCGCCAAAATCGCAATCACGAAGCAAAGTTCGCATTAATGATGTTTTGCCAGTGTTGGTATGGCCGATGATGGCGACACTGACAGGCTCACCAAACGTGTTATTGATAGAAGCTTTTTTTGACGCGGCAAGACTATTTTTTGATAAAGCGAGCGTTGATTTTAATAATTCCTGCATACACTTGTCCAATTTTGGTGCGTTTTACAAAAGTAACGTCAATGCCTTGTACGCACAATTCCAAAGGCTTGTCGCTTTCTATATAAATCAGACTATCATTGTGATACAGATGACTGTCAATGATACCGTTTAGTAGCGTTGCCCATAAATCCAACGAGTAGGGCGGGTCAAGAAAAATAACATCAAAAGGCGTATCCAGCGTTTTTAGGACTTCTTTGGCACAACCATGAATGAGTGTTAAGCTGTTTTGATGAATATTTAACAAATTGATACTTTTTGTTAATTCATCTATCTGCTTTATATTTTTCTCAATCATAGTAACACATTTTGCGCCTCTTGATAATGCCTCAAAACCCAAAACTCCGCTACCTGCACAAACATCAAGCACCAGTCCATCATGAATATTCGCCAATAACCAATTAAAAATAGTTTCGCGTAAACGGTCAGGGGTGGGGCGTAGCCCGTCTGCTTCAATAAATGACACTAAGCGACGTTTGTATTGTCCGCCAATAATACGCACTTGACTGGGTTTTTGGCTATTTTTTTGGTGGTGTTTGGTGTTTTTTTTGGTCATAAATGGTTTCTTGGTTAAATATTTATCAATTTTATCTGTCAATATTAAAACTGTGATAAAAATGTAAATATATTATCAATAATAAGATAGAGTTAGTCATAAAATCTTATCATTGATGTTCAGATTTGATTTTATCTTTAATGTGTTTGTCTTTTTCCGATTTTTGCGTTTCTTTTAATTTTGCTTGCTCTTTGGCTTTTTCGTTAGCTTCTATTTTTGCTTGCAAATGAGCGTGTTTTTCAGCGCGAATTTTGGCATATTCTTCTTTACTTGGCGGTAAAATTGGATTTTTTTCCCGTTGTAATACCCAATAATCAAATAATGCCCGACCAATTGGCGCAGCAACCTTACTACCGCCACCACCGTTTTCTACAATAACGGCTAGGGCGATTTGGGGGTCATCAACAGGAGCAAATCCTGTAAACCATGCATGGTCCCAGTGGCGTGAATCCAAAGCGGCTTTGTTGTAACTTTTGCCTTGAGCAATTGATTTGACCTGCGCTGTACCTGTCTTACCTGCAATGCGATAAACAGGCGTATAGATGCCTTTGGCTGTACCACGTTTAACCGTGTCTTCCATTGCGGTATGCATTTTTAGCCAGTCTGATTCTGTGCCACTAAATTCAATAATTCCATCAGGTTTATCGATGATAGGAACCTCAGCTTCGCCTTTAGAATTTTTTAAAATGTGTGGGGTTAAATGTTTGCCTTTGATTGCTGTCATGGCGGTAGCATTGGCAACTTGCAATGGAGAAGCCAAAAATGCTCCTTGCCCAATAGATACCGAAATGGTTTCGCCAGGCAACCAATCTTTTTTATAGGTTTTTTGCTTCCATTCAGGCGATGGCATGATGCCCGGTTTTTCGTTGGGTAAATCAATCCCTGTTTTTTTGCCAAAACCAAAACTGCTCATCCAATCATGCAATTTATCAATCCCTAAACGATAGGCGTTTTTATAATAATAGGTATCCACCGACATGATGATGGATTTGGACATATCTACCGTCCCATGTCCGCCTTTTTTCCAGTCACGAAATTTATGACTGTCTCCAGGTAAACTAAAATATCCCGGGTCAAAAATTGTGTCATTCCACCCCATAATGCCATAATGCAAAAACCCCATGGATTCAAAAGGTTTGATGGTGGACGCTGGAGGATATAGACCCTGTAATGCCCGATTATACAAAGGCTGGTCAATATCATCACGTAAAGCTGAGTACATCTTTGATGGAATCCCTGAAACAAAGGGGTTGGGGTCGTAACTGGGGTTTGAAACAAAAGCTAAAACATCACCATTTTTTGGGTCAAGTGCTACTACTGCACCACGTCTGCCTGCTAGCTGTTGTTGAGCAACGTATTGTAAGCCATAATCCAAACTAAGATACAAATCATTGCCTGCTACAGGCGCTTTTGTGTCCAAGCGTCGCAGTACTTCGCCATGAGCGTTAGCTTCCACAGATTGATAGCCTGGTTTACCTAGCAGCACTCGTTCGTATTGCTGTTCAATGCCAAGTTTTCCAATCAAATCTGTACCAGCGTACAAATCTTTTCGGTCAGGGTCTGCTTTGATTTGTTTGGATTCTTTATCGTTGATTCGTCCTACATAGCCAATAACATGGGCAAACAGTTCATCATGAGGATAGACACGAGTTAATTTAGTTTGAATACTTACGCCACGAAAAAAGGGCTTTCTTTCACTAAATTGAGCAATTTGCTCTTCATTTAGGTCAATTTTTATGGTGACCAAATCGTTTTTTGATTTATCAATACGTGCCAAAATGTCGGCGATTTCTTCATCACTTAAATCAAAAATTGGAGCTAAAAGTTTTAAAGTTTGTTCGGGATTTTCCAGCTCATCAGGGCTGATAACGGCGGTAAATACAGGCGTGTTATCTGCCAATAAAATACCATTACGATCATAGATATAGCCACGTGATGGCGGGTCAGAAATCAGTTTGATACGGTTATTTTCTGCATTGGTGCTGTATTTTTCATATTGGCTAATTTGTAAGTAACCGTAACGACATGCCAATCCAAAAAGTCCCAATAATACAAAAATAGCAGCAAAAAGTGTACGTCTATGAAAAAGCGCCGTTGCTTGGTCGGAGTCATTGGTTAAAGGTTGGTTCATAAGGTTCTTACAAGTTTAAATCTGTTATGTGCTTAAATCTAAACAAATTGATAAAAATGGCTGATTTTATCATAGTTTTACAAACTTAGCTAATAAAAGGGATTTGCCATAACTTTGCCATTTTAACATCAATTGTAACTAAAATGGTAACATTTGTTTTGTAATTTTTTAAGTTTAATCAACAAATAAGCCATAGGTGATATTTTATGGTAATGTTATGTTGTCGTACTTTTGCAGTAAATTTGTGGTAAAATTGCCAGTGTTTTTTTCCTGCCCTATCATTATGTTATCAGATTTGTGGCTTATACTTGCCAAGCACCCTGAATTTATTGCCATGTTGACAATTCCACCAGTTACTGCTTTTGTAACTTGGGTGCATGTTTGGATGGCTTTACAGATGCTGTTTTATCCCATTAAATTTTGGGGAATCAGCATTAAAGACATGCCCTTTGGTTTAAAAGGGCTTGGTTGGCAAGGCATTGTTCCTGCTAAAGCGGGTAAAATTTCTGGCGTGATTGTTGATCAAACATTATCTAAACTAGGCTCACTGGATGAATTTTTTCAGGCAATGGAACCTGAGGAGATGGCGGATTTTATCACCCAATCGGTGGATAAAAATTTGGAAAGTTTGATTGATGAAATTATGTTGGAAAAATATCCAAATTTATGGAGTCATTTGCCGTATGCGATAAAACGGCGGATTTACGCACACGCCCATCACGAATTGCCCGCTATCATGAAAGCCTTGGTGCTAGATTTGACCTATCATGTGGAAGATTTGGTAGATATGCGTCAAATGATAGTTAAAAAAATGGAAAATGACCGTAAACTGATGGTAGAAATGTTTTTACGGGTGGGTAAAAAAGAGATTAATTTTATCTGGAAAATCAGTGCGGTTATAGGTTTTGGCTTTGGTTTGGTGCAAATGGCAATTTTTTATTTTGTACCACAACATTGGACAGTGCCATTTTTTGCCGCAATTTGGGGGGCTTTGACCAATTGGATTGCGATATGGATGGTGTTTAACCCTGTTGAACCTCGTTATTTATGGTTTATTCGTCTGTTTCGTTACCAAGATAAAAAAATTTATCCCATGTTTCCCCATGTGCATCGCTATGCGTGGCAGGGCGGTTTTATGAAACGCCAAGATGAAGTATCCAGTGTTTTTGCTGAAATTGTGGTAAATGAATTGGTTACTTTAGAAAACGTTATGTATGAGATGATGTATGGCATGCATTCATCCAAAACTCGAAAACTAACCAAAAAACATTTATATGAAATTTTGGAGTCGCCCATTGTTGCAATGACACTTCGGATGGGCATGGGTAATAAAGAATTAAGCGAGTTTAAGGACATTATCATTGAAAAATCCATTGATGCAACGATGGTGCCAATCCGCGACCCTAAACTAAACACCTCCAGAGCATCAAAAATTTTCGGATTGTTTGAAAGTCGTTTAAAAGCATTAACCCCTAAAGAGTTTCAAAATTTGTTGCGCCCTGCTTTTAAGGAAGATGAAATGACTTTAGTGGTTCTTGGGGCAATCACTGGGCTTTTGGCAGGCTGGGTGCATTTGGTGGCAGTGTTTTTTTAGATAATCAAATTTTACATAAACGATGATAATCAACTACGATTATCATCTGTTAGGATGGTATATGCTTATCACAGAACTTGGGTATTTTGCCTTACTTTTGGCGTTGGTGCTGGCAATATTGCAAGCGGTTTTTCCAACGCTTGGCGTGATTAAAAATCAAATCCAATGGCAACGCCTTGCTCCAAGTTTAGCAGGCGCTCAATTTTTTGCCATGATGGCGGCGTTTGGTGGGCTGGTAGCAGGATTTTTGTATAATGATTTTAGCTTAATTTATGTAACATCCCATTCCAATAGCTTATTGCCTTGGTATTATAAATTATCTGCAACTTGGGGTGGTCATGAGGGTTCACTGCTTTTATGGATAACCATCTTATCAGCTTGGTGCATGCTTGTGTCAATATTTAGCCGAGCTCTACCGCTGGATATGCGCGCTCGGGTTTTGGCGATTTTGGGCATGGTGCAAACCATGATGCTTATTATGCTTATTTTTACATCAAGCCCATTTGACCGCAGTCTGCCAAATTTACCTGTTGATGGCGTGGATTTAAATCCATTACTGCAAGACCCCGGATTGATTTTTCATCCACCAACTTTGTATATGGGTTATGTGGGGTTGGCAGTGCCGTTTGCATTTTGTATGGCGGCTTTATGGGCAGGTAGATTGGATGCAATATGGACACGCTGGAGCAGACCTTGGACGATTGCGGCTTGGGGATTTTTGACGCTGGGTATTGCTATTGGTTCTTGGTGGGCATATTATGAGCTTGGTTGGGGCGGCTGGTGGTTTTGGGACCCCGTAGAAAATGCGTCTTTGATGCCTTGGCTTGCTTGTACTGCACTTTTACATTCTTTAGCCGTTACTGAAAAAAGAGGCGTGTTTAAAGCTTGGACAATCATGCTAGCAATTTTTGGCTTTGCATTGAGTTTGTTGGGTACGTTTTTGGTACGTTCTGGAGTGATTACTTCAGTGCATTCGTTTGCATCTGACCCAACTCGTGGGATTGCTATTTTATCCATTTTGGCATTGGTGATTGGCGGTGGCTTGTTGATGTTTGCATTTCGTGGCTGGAAATTAACCACTGAAAGTTATTATCAATTAAAATCTCGAGAAACCATCTTGGTTGTTAATAATATGATTTTGTTGGTTGCAACGTTGGTGGTGCTTTTAGGTACTTTATATCCTATTATCGCTGACGCTTTTAAACTGGGTCAAGTCTCTGTTGGTCCTCCTTATTTTAATGCTTTATTTGTACCAGCAACTTGGATTTTACTTGCGTTTATGGGAGCTGGGGCAAATCTACGCTACAAATACGATAGCCGCCCATGGTTTAAGATGCTGCTTATCTCTGCTGTTACCAGCTTAGTTTTTGGAGCGGTTTTGTGGTATGTGATTAATCTTTTGGGCGATAACACACCATTTTTTGGCTCTATTTACTGGACTGCGAGTCTTTGTGTGTGGGTACTTACATTTATGTTTTTGGATTTTAAAGACAAAACTAAAAATGCCAAAAGTTTCGGCGATGGGTTGCGTAAACTTTCACCAAGTTATTGGGGTATGCAAATTTCACATCTGGGCGTGCTGGTGGTGTGTTTGGGTGTGGCAGGCGTGAGTAATTTATCGGTAGAAAAAGACGTTGCGATGACTGTTGGTGATAGGACTCTTGTTCAAGGTTATGAATTTGACTTACAAGAATTTGAAACAATCAAAGCCAGCAATTATGATGCTACCCGAGCAACCATTGTCGTACATAAAAATAACCGCCTTTTAACAACATTGTATCCAGAAAAACGCAACTATGTAGTTAGTATGATGCCAATGACAGAAGTGGGTTTGCGACCAAGTTTGTTAAATGAAATTTATGTGGCGTTAGGCGAACCTATTGCTGATAACGATGGGCAAATTTCAGGTAAAACATGGGCGGTACGTGTTTATGTTAAACCAATGGTGCGCTGGTTGTGGCTTGGGGTGTTAATCATGACTTTTGGCGGTATGATTGCCATGCTTGATAAACGTTATCGCATTGCAAAATTATCTAAAGCAAAATTAAACAAAGAACAAACAGGTAACCTATGACCAAAACTCAAAAACGCCTTATGATTTTTATGCTGCCTTTTTTGGTGTTTGTGCTGATGGTGCTGATGTTTTTTAACCGCTTAGGGCAACAAAGCCAGGTTACCATTAATACAACAATGAACAGACCATTGCCAGCATTTGAGCTTCCCTTATTAAGCAATACACAACAAACATTAACTAAGGATGATTTACCTAAGACGCCTTTTTTGCTAAATGCGTGGGGTTCATGGTGTCCAACATGTAAGGTGGAACATCCGTTTTTGTTGCAACTAAAGGCACAAAATGTGCCAATTGTCGGCATCAATTATAAAGATGAACTGACGGATGCATTGTCATATTTGCAAACGTATCAAGACCCATTTTTGTATTCATTGCAGGATTTGGATGGACGTTATGGACTGGATTTGGGGTTGACTGGTGCTCCCGAAACATTTGTATTGGATGCTCACGGTGTGGTTTATCAGCATTTAACGGGCGAGTTAAACGAACATAATTGGCAAAACCAAGTCAAGCCATGTATGGATGCACTTGCTGATAATACCAAAGACCAAACAGCAAAAAATAAAGCGTGCCAAGGTTTGTAGGGGGTAAAATGCACAAGTTATTTTTGATGGTGGGTTTATGTTTATTGATTGGGGTAAATACAGTCCAAGCAGCAATTGAAATACATGATTTTAAAGATGCCAACGAAGAAGCCCGTTATAAAGCCTTAATTGAAGAGCTGCGTTGCCCAAAATGTCAAAATCAAAATTTGGCAAGTTCAGATGCGCCTATTGCTCAGGATTTAAAAAACCAAACTTATCAAATGATAAAAGACGGCAAAACTGACAGTCAAATTCGAGATTTTATGTTTGAACGTTATGGTGATTTTATTAGCTATAAACCACCAATGCGACCATCCACTTGGATTTTGTGGGTTTTTCCTCCCGTGTTTTTGGTGCTGTTATTGGTAGGCTGGATTTATAGAACCAAAAAAGCACAGTATCAAAATCCAGATAAAGAAATCAATACATTAGATGCCAATGAAGAACAAAAACTTGCCAAAATCTTAGCAGATTACGGCAAAGACAAGGATAAATGATGACCCCAAGTATAATTTTGTTTTTTAGTGTTGCTGCTTTACTTTCGGTATTGCTTGCTTTGATGGTGATTCTTCCTTGGTTTAAAGCAAAAAAGGCCAATGATAATCAGCTTTTGGCGCTGAATGTTCAAGTATTTGAAACCCGCATTGCTGAATTATTGGCTGATAAGCAGGCGGGTAAGATTGATGATGTGGCTTTTAATACTTATCAAGCTGAATTAAAACGTCAGCTGATTGCCGCTCAAACCTATCAACAAAGTTATCCAGCGGTATCCAAAAAAAGCCGTATCATTGTGATGGTTTGGATACCCATTCTGGCGATTTTGGCTTATTTAATGACTAGTGATAGAACTTCAGTATTTAAACTGTGGACAGCCCAAGATACCGTTGGGCAAATTGCTGATGATTTATTGACGGGTAAGCTTGACACTCCACCAGATTGGGCAAAAAAAGACAGCATTGCTTTGATTAGCGCCATGCAAACCAATGTTTATCAGCACGCTTACGACCCAAACCGCTGGATGCGTTTATCAGAATTATTTTTGGCGTTGGATGCTCAGCCTCAGGCAGTTGAAGCCTTGGCGCGAGCGTATCGGCTAAATCCAACTGACAGCCAAATTGCCATGACCTATGCGCAAACCAGTTTTTTTGCTAATAATGGTATTTTGGACAATACCGCAAAAAACGCAGTTCTTGAAATCCTTAAAACCACTCCTGACCACGAAGGGGCGCTGATGATGATGGCAATGGGTGAAATGCGAGCGGGAAATTTAGATGCTGCCAAAGCGTGGATTGCCAGACTACGCACTCACGTTGCAAAAAAATCAGGCGATAGAAGTCAAGCTTTACAAAGTCTTGATGAATTAACTGTCAAGATAAATGAACAAGAACAAAAAATCAAACAAGGCGTTGTTGTCAGTGTTTTTGTGGATAAATCGCTATTAGCAGAAATGCAAAAAACGGACACCTTGTTTGTTAGTATTTCTGATAGTCAAGGCGGAGCACCCTATGCGGTTAAAAAATTGTCTGCCAATGAATTGACTTCTGGAAAATTAAACGTTTCATTAAGTGATTTAGATGCCATGATGCCAGAACATACGTTGTCTGCTGCGCAAAATGCAGGTAAAGAATTGATTGTGCGTGCACATATCAGTAAGTCGGGTACCGCAGCAACCCAAAAGGGCGATTTATTAGCCAGTCCTATTGTAATTGGTAAAAAACAGCAAACTGCTGAACTCAATATCAATCAGGTTGCCCCATAAGATACTAAAATTAAACCAATGTTAAAACATAGCTTTAAAAAATGGTGAACATTTTAAAAAACTGCTTGAACATTATGCATGAGTCGTTTATAGTGAACAGCCTATAAAGACTTTTTAATTTGGAGAACAAAAATGATGCGAATTATTTTACTTGGACCACCCGGAGCTGGTAAAGGCACTCAAGCTCAATTAATCTCAAAAGAATTTGGCATTCCGCAGGTTTCTACAGGTGATATGTTGCGTGCAGCCATCAAGGCGGGCACAGAACTTGGTAAACAAGCTAAAAGTGTCATGGATAAAGGACAGCTGGTTTCAGATGAGCTCATCATCAATTTGGTCAAAGAGCGTATCGCGCAACCTGACTGTGCAAATGGTTGTATTTTTGACGGATTTCCCCGCACTATTGCCCAAGCTGAAGCGCTTTCAGCTGCCAATGTAAACATTGATTTTGTGGTAGAAATTAGCGTACCTGATGATGAAATTGTTAAACGCTTGTCTGGTCGTCGTAGCCATCCAGCATCTGGTCGGGTGTATCATGTTGTGTATAATCCACCAAAAGTAGAAGGACTTGATGATGAAACGGGCGAACCTTTGATTCAGCGTGATGATGATAAAGAAGAAACCATTAAAGACCGTTTAAAGGTTTACCATAATCAAACCGCTGCCTTGGTTGCTCATTATCAAACGGTTGCTCAATCAGGTGAAGATGCGCCAACTTATCATCAGTTTGACGGTACCAAAGACATTAATGCAGTTAAAGAAGATATTTTTACGGTATTAAAATCTAAATAATAACGAGTTAATTACTGTTAGTTTCTCCCAAATTGTTTAAATGTTCGTGTAAGATTTTACGCAGTTCTTTAACGGTTTGGGGGTTTTCATGTAGGCTATGATTGCCTTTGAGAATAATTTCACGTACCGCACCATCTAAATGTGAACTTTTGTAAGGTACTATCCCATCTGATAAATTCGTCATGCGCATTTTTTCAAGCGTTGTTAAAGAATTTATGTCTTGATTTGTTGGGTTTGATGATTTTTTGGCGTGATTGCCCATAATATTGTAATAATGAACGTTTTTGTCAATTTCGATGTTTGCAGTCAGCTGCATAAATGCTGAGCGGTCAGACAGCTGACTGGCACCATTTTGCAGATATAATGCCGCAAAATTATCATGTTTCAGGGTTTTTTCGTCATCAGAACCCGCCATGGCAACAATGTTTTTAGTTAAACTGATGGGTAGGCGAATGATACGTCTTGCTAATAATGTAAACCAACGTTCAGCATAATCTGTACCGCGAAAGGGGCTGGAGATAAATACTGCCGTATCTACCTGAGGTAGAGATTGCAAAACAAAACGGTTATTTAATTCAATATGATAATTTTGTTTCAGTAGTTTTTGTGCCTGCTCAATCGTGGTTTGTGAGGGATGATTATTATTGGTAGAATTGCTACTGATATTTAGTGTGTCCAATTTCCCTAAAAGATTGTCATTTGATACCATCATTCTAGAAATTACCCCGCCCATACTATGCCCAATTAAGACACTGTTTTTACTAGCGGGATTTTTGCCATCGGGGTCTGAAAAATGATACGCCGCTTCAATCAACGACTGTATTTGATAGCGGTTCTCTAACATGGGTAAATTGGTGGCATAAAAAATTTGCCAAACCTGGTAATGCTGACGTAAAACAGGGTCAGCAAGTAGATTGTTAGTTAAATTTAGCCAAGTTGCTGGACTTGATGCCAGGCCATGCACCATAATAACCACCTTTTTATTTGGATTATAAGGTTCCAACATAAACAGTTCAGGCAGCATCATATCTTGTTTTTTTAGCATATTTGTAATGCCAGCTTGACTTAGATGATTTTCATCAAGCCATTGAGAATAGCCCGCCGAAAAATTGGCGGCTAGCGGATAATTTTTACCCAATATATCAATGTATTGATGTTGATAAGGGTTGAATAAATAAATATTAGTTTGATGACTATTTAAAACATCGTTTAAATTTTGACCAAATGGAATTGCCACTGCTGTTAAAAGTATGTTGCCCATAGAGTGAATGCGGCTTTTTAAATCGTCATAATCATAAACGGGGGTATGATTTTTAACATTTAAAACATAACGATTTTCAAGCACGCCAACGTAGCCCACACCAATACCTTGTCGGGTGCTGGTGGTTTGAAGACTTTTCATGCGTTTATCATATGCTGAAATTAAATCCGATAAAGAGTTTTCTTGTTGTTGCAGTTTGTCTAATAAAAACGCATCATTCTCCAGATATAAATTAATTGTATTTCCTGGTATTTGATAGCGACTAACTTGCAATTGACCGTACGGGTTTTGGTTTTTTACATCCCAATTCTGGCTTTTTATGGCAGTAACATAATCAGTATCTTTTTGTTTATAAATTTCATAAATTAATGAATTGATTGCCAAATGATATAAATCTTGGGTTTTAATATCATTTTCTTGAACAAAATCACTTTTGGTATTTTTTCCAGTTAATTGGTCGTAAAATAAATAACCATAACTGTAATTTAATGTTTTAATTAACGCGTGTTTATGATGATTTAAACAAATATATTTTGCATTGTTCTTTAAATGAGTTTCATAAGTATTATTTAATGTGTTTTTATAATTTGAATGAATTGGTTCTCTATCCGTATATTTGCAGTCATCTTGTTTGATTAAATGGTCAGCATAAGCGTAATAAAGTTCACTTAATAATGCTAATTTATTTTTATCTACATTATCATCATCTGTCAAAAAAAGACCATTAACTTCCATTAAACAATCATGAAAGTTTGCCATGCATTGCTTTTGGGTTAAGCCAGCGGACAATAAGATAGAAGCTGTGTTTAAGCTCACTTTATTAGAAGTGGAAATATTGGTGCGATTTTTACTGATGATCTCAGATTGCTCAGATTTATTTAATAATAGCGACTGACAACCAGACAAAACAAATAACAGTGATAAAATAACGGATAGGTAAATAAATTTAATCATATGATTAGTAGATTTTTATCAATAATTATAAATTATCTTCGTTGGATGGGTTGTTATAAAAATCATGTGCTTTATATAATAAAGCAAGTGCACTTGAATAGCAAAAAATACTAACCAAACATAAAATCATAAACCGAATGTAACTTTTATCTGTGCTGATGATAACAGCAAATGGATTGAATGAAGTGCCTTCTCCCCAAAATAACCAATTTGTCAATATTTGCAAAACAAAACCAAAAAATACCAACTTACCTAATATTTGATTTGCCAAGTGGGGTTTTTTATGAATAACAATTAGCCCAGAGATAAAGACAATACTACTAATCAGTATTGAGATGATATATAGCATACTGTTTATCCGCATAAATTATCACAGTTTGTGGAGATATTATCATCAGCGATTTAATTATGCAATTTATCAAGGAATGTAATAAACAAATTTAATAAAAAATCAGCAAAAAATTACTTGTTTTTTTATCTTAATTATAGTAGAATCACGCCTTATTTTTCCTTGTCGTGTTCGTTATCAAGTGCTATCAAGGGATAGTCACGGCACTACAGGTAGATTGGAGAGCATAAATGTACGCAGTAATCAAAAGTGGTGGCAAGCAACACCGCGTAACGGTTGGCGAAACTTTAAAAGTTGAGTTATTAAAGGCTGAAGTTGGTGCTTCTATCACTGTTGAAGAAGTATTGATGGTTGTTAATGGTAGCGAGATTAAAATTGGTGAGCCTGTTGTTGCTGGTGCCAATGTTGTTGCCGAAGTGGTTAGCCATGGTCGTGGTAAAAAAGTACGGATTGTAAAACATCGTCGCCGTAAACACTACCACAAAGAGCAAGGTCATCGTCAATGGTACACTGAGCTGAAAATCACCGCGATTAACGCTTAAACTACTTACACTTATTGATGTCTGATTTAGACATTTATTAGGAGACATTCTCATGGCACATAAAAAAGCCGCAGGTTCTACTCGTAACGGTCGTGATTCAAACCCAAAAATGCTTGGTGTAAAAGTATTTGGTGGTCAAGACGTAGTTGCAGGTAACATTATTGTTCGTCAGCGTGGTACTGAATTTCATGCAGGTGCTGGTGTAGGTATGGGTAGAGACCATACTCTATTTGCTTTGACTGAAGGCGTGGTAAAATTTGAAACCAAAGGTCAGTTCGGTCGCCGTTATGTATCGGTACTAGCCAAATAATATCAATAAGTTTTAATATTGATTTAAGCTCATTGTTTTTGACAATGGGCTTTTTTGGTGGAAGTTAGCCAGCAAAATAACTGAGCAAAAAATTCTAGACAATACAACTGAAAATCGATTAACTTATGATAAAATAAAAACTTTTAGAAATTTGAGAATGTCATGCGTTTTATTGATGAAGCGGTTATTAGCGTCAAAGCCGGTGATGGTGGCAATGGAATTGTCAGCTTTCGCCGAGAAAAATTTATCCCCAAAGGTGGTCCTGACGGTGGTGATGGCGGTAAGGGCGGTGATATTTATGTAATTGCTGATGATAATACCAATACACTGGTTGATTATCGTTACACCCGCAAGTTTGAAGCCAAACGTGGTGAAAATGGACGTTCTAAAAACTGTTCAGGTAAAGGTGCGGATGATATTTATCTACACGTGCCAGTTGGTACAACCATTATTGATACCGATACGGACACTGTGATTGGTGATTTAATCGAAGTTAGTCAAAAATTTCGCGTTGCCAAGGGTGGCGATGGTGGATTTGGTAATACACGATTTAAAACCAGCACTAACCAAGCCCCAAGAAAAGCCATCCCTGGATTTCCTGGTGAAGCTAAAAATTTAAAATTAGAGCTAAAAGTTGTTGCGGATGTGGGGCTTATTGGGCTGCCTAATGCTGGTAAATCCACGTTTATTCGTCAAGTGTCAGCGGCTCGTCCTAAAGTTGCTGATTATCCCTTTACAACACTTGTACCGAATCTTGGAGTGGTTGATGTGGGTACACATCAATCGTTTGTGATGGCAGATATTCCTGGATTGATTGAAGGGGCATCCGATGGCGCAGGGCTTGGCATTCGTTTTTTAAAACACGTTGCACGCACTAGACGACTTTTGCATATTGTTGATGTCAAGCCAATTGATGGTTCAGACCCTGTAGATAACGCTAAAATCATTTTAAATGAATTAGCGAAATTTTCAACAGCATTATCAGAACTTCCACAAATTTTGGTATTAAATAAAATTGACCAACTCGATGATACTGAACGTTTAAGCGTTTGTGATGAAATTGTTCAACATTTAGGTTGGCAAGGCAAAGTATTTTTGACCTCAACCATTTCTGGGTTTGGTTTGGATGAAGTTAAGTACTATTTGATGAATGAAATTGAGCAGGAACGTCAGCGTGAAGCAGAAGATGCTGATTTTGCCAACAATCAAACACTGCGTTTTGCTAAATTGGAAGAAGAAGTTCGTCATAACAGTGAAATTCAAAAAGAAGCCTATCGTATGCGTCGCAAAGCCCAAAGAGAAGGGGTGGATTTGGACGATGATTATGATGATGACGATGATTATGATGTGGAAGTAGAATATGCTCCATATTAATCAGTATGATTAATTAAATTGTTGATAAAAATGGATGCATATGAAACAAAAAATCCATAGAATTGTTGTAAAAATTGGCTCATCGCTCCTAACCAATAACGGCAAGGGACTTGACCGTACCGCTATTTATGAATGGGCAAAACAGATTGCTGAAGTGCATAAACAAGGTGTGGAAGTTGTACTTGTGTCTAGTGGAGCAATTGCCGAAGGGGTAGTGCGTATGGGACTGGCTGAACGCCCCAAAAAACTACCAGCATTGCAAGCGTGCGCATCCATTGGTCAAATGGGTCTGATTGAAACATGGTGGCAGGCTTTAATTCAAAGAGGTGTGCAATCATCACAAATTTTATTAACTCACGATGACCTTTCTCATCGTTCACGCTATTTAAACATTAGCCAAACAATGAATCAGCTCATTGCTTGGCGTGTTGTACCAGTGATTAATGAAAACGATTCAATTTCCTATGGTGAAATTAAGTTTGGAGATAATGACACCTTAGGAGCAATGGCGGCAACCATTCTTTCGGCGGATTTGTATATCATCTTGACAGACCAACAAGGTATTTTTACAGATAATCCTAGCAAAAATTGTGATGCCAAACTTATTAGCCAAGAACGCGCAATGGCGGATTATTTGTTTGATGTGGCTGGCGACGGTGGAAAATGGGGCAGTGGCGGCATGCTGACTAAGGTACGCGCTGCTAGATTGGCGGCGATGGCAAATTGTCCAACCATTATTGCTAGCGGCAAGGCAGAAAATGTCATCACGCGTTTGGTGGCAGGCGAGGCTATCGGCACTTATCTGGTTACTGATGAAAAAGACAAGTTGATTGCCAAAAAACAATGGCTTGCCGCTCATGTTCGCATGTCAGGCACGTTAATTATTGATGATGGGGCAAAACTAGCTATTTTAGATAATGGTAAATCATTATTGCCAGTTGGCGTGGTGGAAGTACAGGGCGATTTTGAGGCGGGTGATGTGGTAGAAATTATCAGCCAAGATAAAGTAAAAGTTGCTGTTGGTCAAGTTGCATTTTCAGCAAATGATGCCAAAAAAATTACCAAACAACATACACATGAGGTGCTAGCCATATTAAATCTTACCGATGCCAATAAGGCAATTATGGTGCATCGTGATGATATGGCGATTTTATAAATTAATGGACAAATAAGGTTGATTATGACAATAAATCCAAATTTCCCAGCTCTTAAAAATGACCGTTTATTGCGCGCATTAAATTTTTTACCTGTTGATACAACACCTGTTTGGATGATGCGACAAGCAGGTCGTTATTTGCCAGAATACAAACAAACACGTGCTCAAGCAGGTGATTTTTTAAGTTTGTGTAAAAATACTGATTTTGCGACCGAAGTTACATTGCAGCCTTTACGTCGTTTTGAGCTTGATGCAGCAATTTTATTTAGTGATATTTTGACCATTCCTGATGCACTTGGTTTAGGTTTGTATTTTGAAGCAGGTGAGGGACCAAAATTTCACAAAACCATTCGTACTGAAACGGATATTGCTCATTTACCTAAAATTGATGTCGCCAATGAGCTTGATTATGTCATGCGTGCTGTTACTAGCATTCGCCATGCTCTTGCAGGTCAAGTGCCATTGTTTGGGTTTAGTGGCAGTGCATGGACTTTGGCAACCTATATGGTGGAAGGCGGTTCTAGTCGTGATTTTCGCCACATTAAGCAAATGATGTATACCACGCCAGAATTGCTGCATGTTTTATTGGCTAAAATTAGCGACGTGGTGGTTGATTATTTAGACGCTCAAGTCAAAGCGGGCGCTCAGGTACTGCAGATTTTTGACAGTTGGGGTGGGGCTTTAGCATATCAAGAATTTATTGAGTTTAGCCATAGATACAACCGTCAAATTATTGCCAAACTAAAAGTCAAACACCCAGATGTTCCGATTGTGATGTTTACAAAAGGTGGTGGTTTATGGTTGGATATTCAAGCTGATAGTACCGCTGATGCATTGGGCTTGGATTGGACAGTTAATTTAGCAAAAGCACGCACCACTTTAAAAGAGTGCCAACAATCTTTAAGTTTGCAATATAAAAAAGTTGTTCGCCCCAAAGCCATCCAAGGTAACTTAGACCCAATGCTACTGTTGGGTAGTACTGACAGTATCAAAAAAGCTACCCAAGCTATGTTGCAAGATGCTTATATGGGCGAAAAAACAGGCTATATTGCCAATTTGGGGCATGGCATTACTCAGTGGACAAATCCTGAGCATGCCAAAGTATTTATTGACACCGTGCATGAATTTCAAATCTAATCCATCAGCATTTGGCTACCAATCCAGTGGCGACTGAATTGGTAGGCAATTCGCCCAGAACGACCACCGCGCAGACTTGCCCATTTTAATGCTTCGTGTTTGGCGGTGTCATCTAAGCTGAGTTTGTTTTTACCTAAATAATGACGAACAATATCTAGATAAGTATCTTGATTTATGGGGTGAAACGATAGCCAAAGCCCAAAACGGTCAGATAAAGACACCGTTTCATCAATGGTTTCATAGGGATTGACTTCACTGGTTTGACCATTATAAATGTTAAGATTGTCCTTCATCATTTGCGGCAGTAGATGTCTGCGATTGCTGGTGGCATACACTAAAAGACGTTCTTGTTCACTATCTAATGCCCCATCCAAAATGCTTTTTAAGGTGCGATAATTTTCATCTTCAACATTGAACGCCAAGTCATCACAAAATACTATATAGTGACAATTGTTATTGGTATTTTTGACAACTTGACGAATTTTATCCAAATGATATAAGTCATCTCGAGCCACTTCTATAACTCTCAAACCTTGGCTGTAAAATTTGGCTAATAACCCTCGTATAAGTGATGATTTCCCAGCTCCTCGACTACCAGTCATTAAAACATGATTGGCGGGCAGACCTTGTAAAAATTGCCGAGTATTTTGTATTAATTGCGCCTTTTGACCATCAATTCCGTGTAAATCATCCAAAGTTAACGATAAATTTACATCAATTGGCAAAAGTGACCCATGACGCCCACCGCTCCAGCGATATGCCAGTATTTCCTTATCTAAATAAATTGTCTGCTTAGTGCGGTCTTTTAAAAATTGTGTTGCCAGTTCAATCAGTTCAGCAGAAATCATAACATATCCTTTTTATCAATTGGTTTGGTAAATTTTGTCAATAGTCATCAATTCAATCTTAGTATAACTGTCGGTAAAATCACTGATTTTTTTTATGCGTTTGATAGCATTTAGTCCATCGTGAATAAAGTCATACAAAGGTTGATAGCCGTGTTCATAAGCGGTATTTTTGGCAAAATCAAATGCTTTTTGCACCAAAAAAGAATTAAAGTAGTGATATGATTGTTTGCAGACGTATTCAATATTTTGAGTTTGGGCAATACGTTCTTGTTTTTGGTGAGCCAGAGGATAGGCTTTGGTGATTAAATTCCAATCAATGCCGGTGTCTTGATACATTTGATAAAGTGTGGCGTTATTTAAGATAACTTTTGCCAGCACCAAATCCAGCTCCACTGCCATAACAGCCGCCTTTACTCCCAAAACTCCAGTTGCCAATACATTTTGTGGAATTAATTTTTTTAAGCGACCTGAACCATCTTGGGCTTTTTGACCTGCGGTCAATAATTGATTGGCAACCACATCAAACGCATCATCACTGTAAATACGATGAACAAGATAATCGGCTAAAGCGGCTGTTTGGGGATTGGTAAATAACTGGTTATGAGATTTTCGAATTCGCTGTTTTTGCCAAGTTTGTATGTCTTGTAGTACCTGGGCAAGTTTGGCATCTTGATGGTGTGGCAAGGTTTTGTAGTGGGTTAAAGTATCAACCAGTGTTTGGACGTGCGGCATAAGTTTCCCTAATGTAAGTCTATCAAATCAGTTATTAGTCAATGAGTGGAATGTTGCAAAATATCATTTAAATTAATTTCCAACCAATCCACCAAATCTGCAATTTTTTGGCTAGCTTCTTTTCCGTATTTACTTAAATGATAATCCACATGAGGCGGCACGGTATGGTGAGAGGTACGAATGACCATACCATCTTTTTCCAAATTTTTTAATGTCTGGGCAAGCATACGTTCGCTTATTCCATCAACTTGACGACGAATTTCACTAAATCTTAATGTTTTATTATACAGCACCAACATCACCAAAACCCCCCAGCGACTGGTTAGATGCTCTAAAATTTTACGAGAAGGACAAAGCGATGCCAAAACATTACCACGTTGAAAGTTTTTTAAAAATAAATCATTATTCATATCAATCACTTATAAATTTTTTTTCAATGCTTACTTTTATGTAAGTACTTACAAAAAATAATTTAAAAATCTATAATACAATTCATCAAACAAAAAAGCAATGTGTTTGATGATAAAACTAACTTTAATGAGGAAAAACGATGGCAAATTTTGCAGTAATTGGGGCAACAGGCTATGTGGGTCGTGCGGTAGTTGATGAGTTGCTTAATCGCGGTCATAAGGTAACCGTCTTTGCTCGTGGCGCTGATAAAATCCCAGTACAAGACAATTTAACAGCAATAAGTGTTGATATTACAACTAAAGAGTTTGCTCAACATTTGGTAGGTTTTGATGCGGTGGTCAGTGCCTTTAATGCAGGTTGGACAAACCCTAATATTGGTCAAGATTTTACCAATGGAGCAAATGCCATTGTCAAGAATGCTAAAAAAGCCAATGTTGCTTATCTTTTGGTTGTTGGTGGAGCAGGCAGTTTGTATGTGGCAGATGGCGTTCAATTGATTGATACGCCTGTTTTCCCAAAAGAAATTTATGATGGTGCCAATGCTGCTCGCAATTTATTGACTGATTTAAAAACTCAAACAGATGTTAATTGGGCATTTATTTCTCCGCCAGCAGCTTTAGGGGTGACGGGTAATTATAGCGAGGAACGCACAGGTCAATATCGTTTGGGCGGTAATACGCTTTTAATGGCGGGCGATAATCCAGCGGGCATTAGTGTGGCTGATTTAGCGATTGCCATTGCTGATGACCTTGAAAATAAAGCCCATTTACACCAGCATTTTACAGTTGCTGCTGTTTAAACTAATTGTCTAAATTCAAATAATAAGACCCAATATATTTATTGGGTTTTATTGTTTATTGGTAGGATAAAATAAAAATAGCTGATTGATGGCTTAGAAAGATTTGGCAAATATGTTACAATATGGAAAGTTATTTTAAATAAAATTTTGCATTTACTTGGCGGATTTATGACGAATTCATCAGCAAAACAACAAACCCCTATGATGGCAAATCTTTTTTTTGCCTTACTGATGACAGGAATGTGTATTTATTTTTTATGGTGGGGATTGGATTACACCCATTATAATCAAGTTATGTTATTTTTGGTGGCGAGTTTTTTTGGGATTTTTATGGCATTTAACATCGGAGGAAACGATGTTGCCAACTCTTTTGGGACTTCCGTTGGAGCAGGAACTTTAACCGTAACGCAGGCTTTAGCAGTTGCTGCAATTTTTGAAGTATCGGGCGCAGTTTTGGCAGGTGGTGCGGTAACTGACACCATTCGAAGTGGCATTGTGGATATTGGTGAGCTGCACGTCTCGCCAAACCAGTTTATTTATTTGATGTTATCAGCGCTGGTTGCAGCAGCGTTTTGGCTGTTATTTGCTACCAAAAAAGGTTTGCCAGTTTCTACGACACACGCCATTATTGGAGGAATTGTTGGCTCTTCAATAGTGCTTGGGGTTTATGTTGGTGGTGCAGGTTTTGCATTTTCTACTGTAAAGTGGGCAAAGATTGGTGAAATTGCGATGTCTTGGGTTATCTCTCCACTGCTTGGGGGGATTTTTTCTTACTTTTTGTATGGACTGATTAAACGGCATATTTTGGCTTACAATGATAGTATGGAAGTTGAAGTAAAAGCATTAAAAGCCGAAAAAAAAGCATTAAAACGCAAACAAAAAGAATATTTTGAACACCTATCCGAAGACGAAAAAATCCACTATACCGCAGCTTTACTGCGAGACCAAGAAATGTATAAAGATTCAGACGTTGTTGCTGAAGATTTAGAAACTAATTACTATAAAGAGTTACATTCTATAGAAGAAAAACGCGATGGCATAGACACCCTAAAAGCTCTAAAAACTTGGGTGCCGTTTATTGCAGCTTTGGGCGCAGTGATTATGACGGCAATGGTAGTGTTTAAGGGCTTGGCTCATACAGGGCTGAATCTTTCTACGCTGCATGCAGGCCTGACCATGGGTATGATTGGAGCGATGGTGTGGCTGACCGCATTTATTTATACCAAAACCATACGTGGTAAACATAAAGAAGATTTGGGAAAAGCAACGTTTATTATGTTTAGTTGGATGCAAGTATTTACAGCCTGTGCTTTTGCTTTTAGTCATGGCTCAAATGACATTGCTAACGCTGTAGGTCCATTTGTGGCGATTATGGATGTAATAAAGGATAATATGATTGCTGATCAAACCGTAGTGCCTGCACCTGTGATGGTAACTTTTGGGGTGTCACTGATTGTCGGTTTGTGGTTTATTGGCAAAGAAGTTATCCAAACCGTTGGTACTAATCTAACAGAAATGCACCCTGCATCAGGTTTTGCAGCTGAGCTTGCTGCGGCAACCGTGGTTATGGGTGCATCCAGTCTTGGCATTCCAGTTTCTAGTACTCATATTTTGGTGGGAGCGGTGTTGGGTATTGGTATGGTCAATAAAAACACCAATTGGAAACTTATGCGTCCAATCGCTTTGGCTTGGGTGGTAACATTGCCTGCTGCCGCACTGATTAGTGCATTATCCTTTATTGGACTTTCAGCAGTTTTTCATTAATTTACTTTTGTCAGTTTAGCTGATGGTGGGTGCATTTATGAATATTCCAGATGTGATTGATGTATCATCGTTTTTACAAAAAAATCCCAACGGCGCTATTCGCACGGTGATTTATCAGACAAATAAAGATTTAACCAATAAAACCCAAAGTAGCAATGTAGTGCTGTGGCAAATCCCCAAAAATCACAGTTTACCTGCTCACAAACACCCAAACGGTCAAGATACGTGGTTGATTGTATCAGGCTGTGCAAAACTGATTGATGATAAAGACAGTCAAAGAATTGTGCAAGCAGGCGAGATTGTAGTCATTGATGCTAATCAAAAACATGGCATTTATAACTTTAGTAATGATGAGTTGATTTTATTATCCATCGTTGATATAAATGCTGGTTTTGTACCTTTAAATAACAAATAAAGAAATCAAACAACCATCAGTCAAAAAAATAGGAATAATATGGCAAATTTGGCGTTATTTGATTTGGATATGACGCTATTAAATGTGGATAGCGACCACAGTTGGGGTGAGTTTTTATGTCAAAATGATTTGGTGGATAAAGATTATTACAAACAAATGAATGATAAATTTTATCAAGATTATATCGCAGGCGTGCTTGATGCCACAGAATATAACGAATTTGTTGCTAAATTTTTAAAAACCAAAACATTGTCTGAGCTTGCCATCTATCAGCAAAACTATTTAGAAACTTGGATAAAACCTAATATACGCCCTTTGGGTTTAAAACAAATCAACAGTCATAAACAAAACGGCGATACTGTGGTGATTATTAGTGCCACCAATGATTTTGTGGTGTTGCCGATTGCCAAATTGTTTGGGGTGGATAATCAACATACCATTGCCACACGTCTTGAGGTAACTGATAGGGGTTATACAGGAAAAGTATTGGGACAGCCTAATTTTAAAGAGGGTAAAATTTTTCATCTGCAACGCTTTATTGAGCAAAAACAAAAGGCGGGCGTGGTCTTTGATCAGCTCATTGCGTATTCAGACTCCAAAAATGATTTGCCACTGTTAGAATTTGCCGATATTGCTATCTGTGTCAATCCTGATGAGATGTTAAAGGCTCATGCGACAGATAAAGGGTGGGATGTGGTGGATTGGCAGTAACTAGTGTCTGTCATTGGCAACGGAATATGCCAAGCTATAAAGCCTTTGAAAGTCTCGATTAGCATCTGGTAGGGTTTGAATGTCTGATGGAATAATATTGGCATTAAAATTGGAGCGAATATTTCTTTGTAGTGATAACATAATCACTTTTTCCATCAGCAGGGCAATCAATTCATTACTGCCAATCTGGTTATTGGGGTGAAAGTGATAATGTGGCTGAAAAAACTTAGCGGGGTTTTGGCTAAGTTGCGTTTGCAAATCGGCAATTACTCTGCGATAGGCAAGCTCTCGCTTATAACCAGAATAATATGCCCAAGCAAAAAAGATAATAACTACACTGATTATCCATAGTAGAATTTCCATAATTAGCCCCTATACTGATTTACTTTGTTTAATTGGAGAGTTTAAAGTTGTAGTATAGACAAATGTCTGTTGCAATTGTTTCACCAACTGAGCCTGGAACAATTCTATTCCAGTTGCTAGAAGAATAATTTGAAATGTAGTCAGTTTGACTGCCAACGTATTCGCCTGTGCTGGTATGAAAGTGAGCTTCGCTAATTTGCATTTTCTGATTTAAGCAATCCACATACCAAAAAGATTTTTCTTCTCGGTAGAGTTTGCCGTTTGTTAATTTTTGAGCAGTTGGATAGTTCTTTTTTACCCAAGCATTGACATAGTAGTTATTTTTGTCATAGCTATTAAAATAATAGCCCTTGATACTATCCCAATCTATATGGGTGGTTTCTTTATGTTGCACGCTACTAGATTGTGATGGTATCCAGTTTGCTGCTATTGCCATTTGATTGCTCGCCAATAATAAACTAAGTAGAATTAACTTTTTCATAAAATCTCCTTAAAATTTAATCTATTAAAATTAATTATAGCCAACCATTCATCTCTTCAATGTATAATAACACAGCCAATCCTTCGGCAAATATTTTTTCTTGTTCAGGACTCTTGCCACCAGAGTTGTAATAAGCTAAATCACCTCTCTCTGCCAACAAGATGGATTGTTCTTGACTTAGTGTAAAGCCTTTGTTGAGACCATATCCGTCACCAATTTGAGCTTGATATTTGATATTAAATTCTCCCTGATAACGATAATCATCAGGGATATATATCCAGTACTGAGATAATGCTGAGAATGCATTGCAATAGATATCTCCTTGACACAAATAGACAGGTGGTGCTAATTGTGGATTATTATAAATCTTCATCATTTGCGATAGCACAAGTTCATCTTTGGTTTGATGATTTTGCCCATAAGCAGGTCCGACATTTTTAGGCATGGGTGGTGTAACCGCTGTATTTAATTGCGTTTTTAGATGTTCCGCTCGTTCATTTAATTGCGGTACTTCACACATATAACGATACGCCATTGCCAAATCTTTATCTGTGCTTTGGGCATTGCCATAAGCGGTGCAGTCTCTTTCACGTTTGCTATTAATCGCTCGCTGTTCTGCTCTTAAAAATTCTTGCGTGCTAGGGTGCAGGCTATTCCATACTGCATTCATATTGATGACAGCATTATTATATAGTCTTTTGGCAGTCGCCAAATCTGGGGTCTGTGTTGCAGTTTGTGTGTTGGTGACCGGTGTATTTTGATGACTGATATTAGCTTGTGTTGGTGTGTAATTTTGTGTGGTGTTTTGTCCTTCTGATTGCTGTTGTGATTTTTGCATTTCTAGGACATTGCTAATCATTGCTACATTGATGATCATAGAAATAACAATCATGCCCCAAAAAGAATAATCCTCCTCTCTTGCTACTTCATCATCGGCATACCCATCTCTTGGGTCAGTGCCAAAACGATTTGTTCCTTGTGTTGGTCTTGCAAACCATATGACGCATATGAAAAATGGAATTAAAATCCACCAACCCTTATGGTCGCAATCATGCAGTCTTTTTACGCCAATAAATAATAAAAAATAAATGGGTATTAACTCTATTACTGTCATAAAAAACAATGTTGCTACATCATAATCATTCATTGATGATACAGCGCCTTGCATACCAGCACGAATGATGATCCATACAAATAATGTAGGAATGGATAATAGGGCATAAGTTGTACGTCTCATACGTCCAAAAGACCAAAATGATGGTTTACCAGTCATCTTGGTACTTTTTTGTGAAAAACCACCATTGCTTTGATGCTGTGTATTATTGGTATAATTATAATATGCACTGTTATTTTGATGTTGCCACTGATTCTCTTGGCTGGTGTGAGAACTGGTATAATCATAAAATGAGTGATGTGACTTTGAAGACTGCTGATGATTGTCAAAACCTTGGTTTTGAAAGTCTGCTGTATGGTCTTTTTTCTCCTGCTCATCTATCCACTTATCATGCTCCGCTCTTTTTATTGGATCGGATAACACTTCATAGGCTTTATTGATGATTTGCATGATTTTTTGAGCATTTGGATTGTCAGGATTGATATCAGGGTGGTATTTTTTGGCAAGTGCTTTATAGGCAGCTTTGATAACAGCAATATCTGCCGTACGAGTAACACCAAGGTTATCATAATGCGTGCGAAATTTTTTACTCATTAACTAGAAAATCCTATACAATAAAAATTGCTAACTGATACGTCTTTGTTGCTTATAGTTATGGCAGCAAGATAAAAGCAGAGTAATATGATGGCGAATAAACTTTGTTCTTTCATCTATTTTTATATCTCTATCGTTTCCTTTTCCGTCTCGTCTTAAATCATGGTAATAATCGTGTTTATTTTGTGCGGCATATCTCTCTTCATCAAATATGCTATCATGAATGGCATAAAAATGATTGTTGTCCATTTTATTTCTATGAAAGGTTAAACAAGATTGCTCATTGGACATAATGTCTTGATAATTTTCTAAGCAAAATTCCATAAAATTTTCATATAACTGATAATTTTCATGAGTAATAATATCTGTATTATTTTTTAATTTATGGTTTGATGATATGTCTTTAAAATATTTTTCAATCAAGGGCAAATAAATATTTTGCTTGGTCATTATTTTTTGTTTAACCATATTGATGTTGGCTGTTGTATTTGGCAAAGTAGACACTCTCAAAATGAAGCCACACCATCGCTCAACGATAATTTTAACCATTTCTTGTTTTTGCTGACTGCCTTTTCCATCTATTATGATGCCATGAATAAAAACTATCAACGCTAAATAAGCACTTTCTACACAAATAATATCTTGCCAAGCGGTTTTAAATTGACTGTATGGAAAGTGGTCTACAATTAGACTATGACTGTCGCCAATGATGTCAAGTGCTTTTTGTGCATCTCTGCTACTTGCGGTTGCATTTACCCACCAAACAAAACCAATAATCGCAATAACAACAATTAACCAAATCATGTATTATTTTCCTATAAAGATAGATAAAACAGCAATGATTGCCATAGAAATTAGTGGGGCAATAAAAGATTGGGCAATACCACCCACAACTCCCCAAGCAACAAACCAAACAATACCCATGCCAAAACTATTAACATCAATGGCTTGCCATAATAAATATCCTGAACTAAGCCATGTGCCAATAGATGATAGCAACATTACCACTATCATTATGCCTACTATTCTTTTTTCATCGTTTTTCATGAAATCCTCTTGATTTGTTAATAAATGGCACAAAACTTGCTTGTTTTTGGGTAGTATTTGAACAGTTTTTGCAATTAGATTAAGTTTTTGTAACACCTATGATACAATGAAACAAATCTTTATCAACCAACTCACAGTAGTTTTATTTACCCACTAACAGTAGGTCATTATGATTGCATATGATGTTATTAAGGAATTAAGAGAAGAGCGTAACTGGTCGCAAGAACAAATGGCAGAGTGTTTAGGTATGTCAAAAAATGGCTATGCTAAAATTGAGCGTGGTGAAAGCTTGCCCAGTTTGGAGCGGCTTGATGAAATTGCTAAGGTGCTTGGCGTAAGCGTACTTGAACTGATTCGCGTTAGTGATAAAAATGTGGTGCTACAAACTCAAAATCATTATGCCAATTATCATTATAACCACTATGCTAGCAATGAAACGCTACAAGCTGAAAATGAACGTTTAAAACTTATCATCGCCCACAAAGACGAAATCATCGCCCAAAAAAATGAAAGTATCAACATCCTAAAAAGACTAGCAAATTTTAACCAAGCTGGCGAATTGATCGAGTTATAACCTTGTATTTGCCTTGGTGTGAAATTTGTTATAATAGTCATTTTATTTTGTGAGATAAGTCGTGGAAATTGCAAGTTATACTGAACAAATCAAAGATTTACAACATCGTGGCGAAGAATTATATCGTTATCTGGATGTAGAAACTAAAAAAGAACGTTTAGAAGAAGTTAATCTAGAGTTGGAAAACCCAGAAATTTGGAATAATCCTGAACTTGCCACCAAAATCAGTAAAGAAAAATCGGTTTTGGATGGTATTATTGATACAATTAATAATTTAAATACCAAATTAGATGATGCTGCTGCGATGCTTGAGCTAGCGCAGGAAGCTGATGATGAAAGTTTACTTGTGGATGTACAGACTGAACTGGATGCTGCGGCTGCCCAAGTTGCTGATTTGGAATTTAAACGCATGTTTAGTGGCGAAATGGATGCAAATAATTGTTATTTGGATATCCAAGCTGGCTCTGGTGGTACGGAAGCTCAAGATTGGTCGCAAATGCTTTTAAGAATGTATTTGCGTTGGTGTGAATCGCATGGCTTTAAAGCTGAAGTAATGGAAGTTTCAGAAGGTTCGGTTGCTGGCATTAAATCGGCAACCATTGCTGTCAAAGGTGATTACGCTTTTGGTTGGCTACGTACCGAAATTGGCGTTCATAGACTGGTGCGAAAATCTCCTTTTGATAGTAACAATGGACGACACACCTCATTTGCGGCGGTATTTGTATCGCCCGAGATTGATGATAATGTTCAAATTGACATTAACCCTGCGGATTTAAGAGTTGATACTTATCGCTCTAGTGGTGCAGGCGGTCAGCATGTTAATACTACAGATAGTGCTGTGCGAATTACGCACCAGCCTACTGGTGTGGTGGTGGCGTGTCAAAATGAACGCAGTCAGCACGCTAATAAAGACACTGCTATGAAAATGCTTCGTGCTAAACTTTATGAACTGGAAATGCAAAAACGCATGGAAAAGCAACAAGCCTTAGAAGAAAGTAAATCAGATATTGGCTGGGGCTCACAAATTCGTTCTTATGTACTTGATGATTCAAGAATTAAAGATTTGCGTACAGGTGTAGAAAATTCAAATACTCAAGCGGTGCTTGATGGTGATTTGGATAGATTTATTGTGGCAAGTTTAAAAGCAGGGCTTTGATAGTATGGGCAACTATATGATTAAAAGTTAATTTTTTTTTATTAAATTGCAATATTATTGACCGCACATTGGCTGGGTATTTATATCAAAATGACCAAAGCTGTTGGGTGGTCTTGTCATTTTGTGAGAAACGTTCTCATACCAATCAAAGCCACAAATCATCGTATGGTGTACGAGGTGAATACGCTCACTGGTTATCATCAGCTTTTGAATATACTAAAAACAACTATGACGATTATTATCAGCTAAATGGTAACAGTGTTTACTATCAGTAACTACTTAATATTGCGCTTTGAAAGCGTGATTGGTATTTTTTTGGTGTGACTCCACGTATCAATTACCAATACAAAAAAAACCAACAGTAATATTCCTTCAATGTATAGCACTCAAAAAAATCAAGTTTTTATCAGTTTTGAAAAGTCGTTTTAATTACAGATTAAGATTTTTACGATTTAATTATTTTTTTGCAAAAAGTTATGATACAATCAAAAAAATTTTTGACTGTTTTGGCTGGTCATAAATCTGTATCATACCCCTGTGTAATATATAGGAAATATCATTATGTCTATTGAACGTATCAAACATCTAGGACTTCGCGAAAAAGTAATGACTGCTGAGCAAGCGGCAGAATTTGTTGGGCATGACATGCTTGTTGGAATTAGTGGTTTTACAGGCGCAGGTTACCCAAAGGCTTTGCCAACAGCGATTGCAAACCGTGCTAAAGCTCATCACGTCGAGGGTAAAGAGTTTGCCATTCGCATGGTAACAGGTGCATCAACCGCCCCCGAATGTGATGGTGTATTGGCTGAGGCTTCAGCCTTGAGTTTTCGTTCGCCTTTTCAATCTGATCCAACTTTAAGAAATAACATCAATACGGGTAATATCGCGTATCAGGACATGCATTTATCACACGTTGAACAGCAAATTCGTCAAGGGTTTTATGGCGATATGGATGTGGCGATTATTGAGGCAACAGGCATTACCAAAGACGGCAAAATCATTCCATCTATGGGCATTGGTCATAATAATGAAATTTTAAAAGCTGCTAAAAAAGTCATCATTGAGGTGAATACTGCCCAAAATGAACTTTTAGAAGGCATGCATGATATTTATTTTGATGTTGGCACACCTCCGCATCGTAAGGCTATTCCAGTCACTCAAGCGTTTGACCGTATTGGCAGCCCTTATTTGGAATGTGATTTGGATAAAATTGTGGCAATCGTCTTTACAAATGCAAGCGACCGCAATAGCAAATTTGCCGATCCAGATGAAACATCAAAACGCATTGCCGCCCAAATTATTGACTTTTTTAGCCATGAAGTAAAAGCAGGTCGTCTACCAAAAAATCTATTGCCATTGCAATCAGGTGTTGGTAATGTTGCCAATGCTGTTTTGGCGGGCTTATTAGATGCACCGTTTGAAGATTTGACAGGCTACACCGAAGTACTTCAAGACGGAATGCTTGACCTTATTATTGCAGGTAAGATGAAGTCAGCCTCAGCAACAGCATTGTCATTTAGTCCAGATGCTTTACAACGTTTTAACGACAATATTGAGTTTTTACGTGACAAGATTGTCCTACGTCCTATGGAAATCACCAACAGTCCAGAACTGATTCGCCGTTTGGGTATTATTGGTATGAATGCCATGATTGAAGCAGACATCTATGGTAATGTCAATTCTACACACATCATGGGTACTAAGATGATGAATGGTATTGGCGGCAGTGGCGATTTTACACGTAATGGTTTTTTCTCTATGTTTGTTAGTCCATCAACCGCTAAAAATGGAGCAATTTCCGCCATCGTACCGATGGTATCGCACCATGATCATACCGAACACGATGTGATGTTTATTATTACTGAGCAGGGCATGGCGGACTTACGTGGCAAATCACCACGTCAGCGTGCTAAATTAATCATTGAAAACTGCTCACATCCTGATTATCGCGATATGTTACGTGATTATTATGAGCGTGCCGAAAAAGCAAGTACAAAATCAGGCGGTATTCACACCCCACATCTACTACTTGAAGCCTTGTCATGGCATCAGCGTTTTGTGGAAACAGGCGATATGCGCATTAAATAATTGCTTTTTTTGATAAAAACACCACCCAAATTTAGGGTGGTGTTTTTTTTGGGATTTGTGATGATGCTCTGAAAAATTCAGATTAAAAAACTAGGTTTTAATAGGCTTTTTGTGTATAATCTGTAAAGTTTAACACCAATAAAATTGCAAGGAAATCTTATGCTTGTCTCAAAATTTAGCCTAAAATATGGTGTGATGATGATTGCTGTGCTAATGCTGACAGCCTGCCAAAGTATTAAAAATGAACAAATAACAATCAATCATTATACTGATAATGTGATTCCAGACAGCGCCAAAGATTTATTTGCTGATTATAAACAAGCGGATTCTGCAAAAACATCGGTTCTACAGGCGCTAGATGATCATTTACATAATGAGCGTTTTGCTGTTTCAAATTACTATTACCAAATGTCATCTTTATACACCAAGGATAGTGTGGATAAAAATGCTGATAGCATCTGGACAAGCGTCATCAAAGTGCAAGAATATCGCCGAAACAAAAATAGCATTGATAGCAAAGGGTTTCGTAGCCAAGATGATTATTTTCCAACTGAAAATTTAATATCAGATAAAGATGATTTATTAGAAGAAACCATCGAGTCTACTAGTGATAAAAGTCAGTTGCCTTATTTGCGCTATGATGACGAAATTTTGGAGCGCAGCCCCAAAACGGTGACTAGACAAGTGAGTATGGGAGAGGATTATGCTCAAATCAATGAAAAAATTAACTCTTTAGATACAGACATTCACTTTTGTGTTTATGATGCTAGTTACAGCGTGGACGCTGCTGTGTCAGACAATCCAAATATTAACAATAAAGATAAAAAAATCCAACAAGCTCAAAAAGAACTGAATCAGTGTCAAAAAGCTGTAACCAAAACCGCCAATCAGCTTTTAAAACAAGCTCAAGGTTATCAGGTGAATGATATTCATCATCTGACCAGTTGTTTAGCTGAATATAAGACAGGTTTGGCAGATATTATGAAACCAGGACGTCAGCCAAAAACTCTGGAAGATGAATCGCTTGAGAAGTATGATGCGGTGTATTATAACTTTGTAAGATGTAGAGACCAATTTGATATTGCACAGATGCTTGAACCATCAAGTTACACCAAAAATGGATATACTAAAGAATTTTTGGACACCACCAGTAAAATTAAACAATGTTCTCAGTCATCCATAGATAGACAAGCAGCCTTGCGCAAATTGGGTAAAAATTATACTTATAATGCCGATGAATTTTTACAAAGTTATGTTGATCATGCCACATGTGCAGGGGCAGCTATTGATAATGAAGAGCAAACATTAGAAACTTTCTCTGATGCTAGGGAACGTTTGTATGAGGTAGATGCTTATATTCGTAGCGAAGGCGTTGATTATTTAAAGGATTATTATAAATATCGCGGACTGTCAGGATGGCTTACTTTGTACAAAGAGATGAAGGAGAGTGAAGGACAAAAACAAACTACTAAAGATGAACTTTATGATGGTTTTCTAAAAAATGTGATTTCAAGCATGCTAAATCATGCTAAAAAGACACCTGAACAAATTCACGCCCAAAACATTTATCAAAACAATCATACAGTAACAACAGGACTTTGGCATCATAATCCAAAGGCGAAGGTGGCAACTGGTTTGGTGTCATTGGATTATGAATCTGCGACTGCCAAACAGTCTATACAGTTGCCAATAGAATTTGATTTTAAACAAGGGGCGATTAACGCAGATGTATCAGCACTTCTACCCGTTGTTGCTTTAATCAATCCAAAAAATGCACCGCTGCCTAACGAGGTTGCTGACGGACGAATGACCTTTGCATTGCCGCCAATACTCAGTCAAAAAATTCCCACAGATGTCATTTATGAGGCCATTAATGAAGGTATTTTGGCAGCAATTGCAGATTTAAATCCTCAAGATTTCACCAAAATGGATTTATCTAAAGATAAATATGCCAAAGAAATTGGAGCAAATCAGGTTATTAAAATCAATTTAAGCAGTAAAGAACAAGGTAAAATCTTAGATGTGATTGCCAAAAAAACAGCTATAAATTTAAAACAGTATGTAGACAATCATCCTGATTTTTACCCTGATATAACCAAACAAACTGACAAAAAACCAACTCAAAAATCACAAGAACAAAAAACGCAAACTGATAAAATCAAAAAAGCCATTGATGATTTTGCATTATTTTCATCAGCACATCGTGCTAATGATGTGGGTGGACTGTTTCAGATGTTAGAAGGATTGATTCCATTTTCTTTAACGCAAAACAGTTATTTGTATTTAGACAACACAGGCAAACTTATCGCAGTACAGACTTTTATGGCGATAGATGATGACATTCAAGATGTTAGCCATCAGATGGTTAATCAGATTCGTTTTGATAAGGCGATTTTTGATACTCATCCATTAGCGGGTAAATTTGCACAAGCTTTTGATAAAACCGCCCCAAAACCAACATTTGATGGTGCAACTTGGCTGAAAAATAAAATAGATGAGCATCGATTCCAAAGTCAAGCAGAACTTGCGCGCATGGATGACGATTATGATAGTAATTACGATAGTGGCTATGATGATGTTGGTTTAGATGATGACAGTGATGTTTCTGACGTGAAGCCATAGGTTATAACCTGCAAAATAACCATTGAAATAAAAACCCAGCTTATTCATCAAGGAAAAAAATAATGAATAAAATCAAACTATTGACTTTGGCTGTTAGTGTGGTTTTAACTGCTTGTGCTACAACAACTCCTAAGGTAGTCAAAACGCCAAAAACAGTATCTACAAATGCAGATATGCCTGTTTTGCCTACTCCACTAGACCCTAAAAATGTTTTGGCAATGGCGTTACAAACCCAAGTACGTTCAGCTTTTTCATATCAAACCGATGTTTACGTTTTTAATAACAAGGCAGACTCTAAAGATAAAAAGTTTATTGAAGACGATACAAATAATAAAGCTTATGATAACTGTGAAACGATTCATGATACAGCTTATATTAAATTAGCAAAAGAAGCGAAACAGCAAAATAAAGATATTAAATTTGAAGAGTATCACGATAAAACTGATGCGTTGCTTCAGGATTATAAGGCGTGTCGTGACAAAGAAAACACATATCAAACATTTGACTTTAAAGATTTTTATGAAAAAACAAAAGATCAAAGCCCTCAAAATCGAGCAAATGCTTTTTTAGAGCAAAGTGATAAACATATCCAAGAACAGGCAGTTACCAAAGTGTTTGACAAAGATGATAAAACCTCTCAATTGCTAGAGGAATATTTGCTTAAACCTAGCCATGTTACAATTACAGGACGTTATGAACCGTATAAAGGTACCATCACTGCTTTACCTACTTTTACCTATCAAGCAAAAAACATTGATGCGATGGTAAATCAGCCAATTTATGTTGATGCAAAAGAGGGTAGAATTTATTTTTGGGCGGATAACTTAGCACTGGCGAATAACCGTCTTTTGGATAAAACATTGGGCGACCAATGGCAAAATAAATGGTTATATCTTTCTATTAATGATGGTAGTCTCCCTAAAGATTTTACTAAAGAATTGGTAAAAGCTTTTATTCGGGCAAAAGCAGAGGCGTTTTTGGCATTGCCACAACATAGTTTTGCTAAAATTGATGAACAAGAACTGACTAAAACACCCCTGATTTATCAAAATCTACCCCAAAATGCCCAAACGGTCATTCATAACACACCTTATATCGTTCGAACCCAAATCACTGAAAAAGATAAAGCTTATAGTCGTTACGTCTTTTTAGATACTTTTTATCATGAAATTACTAAAAAATATCCTGAATTAACGCTTGAAAACGCGCTGGGTATATACACCAATCGGTTTTTTGAGCGTTATATTCGCGAAGGTGAAAGTGTAATTCATGTCAGCAATCTTCAGCAAGATGAATCAAAAAATCAGAATATGGCAGAAGCTTTGTTTTCCAAAATGAACAGCAAGGCTTTAACTGTTTTGTTATTAAAGCGTGTGAATGATGAAATAGACCGCTATGTAACGGAAGCTATCAATTTAACAGAAGGGGAAAATAGCTCACCTACAATCAGTCATTATGGTATTGAAAATGGCAAGGTAACTTGGATACACCAAAGACTGTCTTGGGATAAATCTTTGCCAGCTAAATTGTCGTCAGTAACACAAGACAAAGCAGTTTTTTTAGATAATTTTACTCAATTGCATCAAGATAAAAAAGAACTTGGCAAATTTTCACGCCTACCAAGCATTCATCAAATACCAAATGAGCAAAATAGTGTAAATATTTTAGACTATAAAAATGATTTGGTTCAAAAAATTAAAAATAGCGATGATAAATATTTGTCAATCTTGTTGGCATTATTGGATATGGATAGCAACCAAGAGATTGATAAGCAATCCGATGAAACGCCTTTATTGGATGATGATAGTGATAACAAAGACAATCAAGAGCCATAATGGTCATTAAAATTAAAGCCCAGTTATAAAATTGGGCTTTAATTTTTGTTTAAACTTAGGATTTTAATAAATGGTTTTCTAAGTAATGAATGTTTTGAGCTTCTTCGGTAAAGGCTTCATCTTGCAAAATCACATCGCGATGCAAAGGAATGTTGGTTTTAATACCTTCAATAACCAGTTCATCTAAGGCGTGCAACATTTTTGCAACCGCTTGTCTGCGAGTTTGTGCGTGGCAAATTAATTTACCAATCAAGGAATCATAATAACTGGGTATAGTATAACCTTGATACAGATGCGAATCAAAACGCACCCCTGAACCGCTTGGCGCAAATAAAGTATCAATGCGGCCTGGGCAGGGCATAAAGTTTTTAGGGTCTTCAGCATTAATACGGCATTCTAAAGCATGCCCGCGGATGTTAATTTCATCTTGATGGTAGGATAGTCCATAACCTGCCGCAATTTTTAGCTGCTCAACAACAATATCAATGCCTGTAATCATTTCAGTAACAGGGTGTTCTACTTGAACACGGGTATTCATTTCAATAAAGAAAAATTGGTCATTTTCGTATAAAAATTCAAATGTTCCAGCACCACGATAACCAATTTGTTTGCATGCACGTACACAAGCTTCTAAAATAGGGGCTTTGATGTCATCAGCAATGCTTGGAGCGGGGGCTTCTTCAAGTACTTTTTGGTGGCGACGTTGTAATGAACAATCTCTATCAAATAAATGAATGGCATTGCCATTACCATCACCTAACACCTGAACTTCAACATGGCGAGGATTTTTGAGAAATCTTTCCATATAAACAGTATCATCGCCAAACGCACTTTCGGCTTCAGCTTTTGCAGCTTGAACTTGATGAATTAATTCTTCAAATCGTTCTACCACACGCATACCGCGACCACCACCACCAGCCGCTGCTTTTACAATCAAAGGAAAGCCAATATTACGAGCTTGCTCTTCGGCATTGTGTAGGGTGATTGCACCAACTGAACCTGGTACGGTGGGTACGCCAGCTTCTTTCATGGCGTTAATGGCTGATACTTTATTGCCCATTAAGCGAATGTGGTCAGGATGTGGGCCAACAAAGGTTAAACCTGCCTCTTCTACCTTTTCGGCAAAGTCAGCATTTTCAGATAAAAAACCATAGCCTGGATGAATGGCATCCGCTCCTGTAATGTCAGCGGCTGCAAGTAGGGCATTGCTGTTTAAATAACTTTGCGATGAAGGCGCATTGCCAATACAAACCGCTTCATCAACAAAACGTAGGTGCATCAAATCCTTATCAGCGGTTGAATAAACGCCTACGGTTTGAATGCCAAGCTGTTTACAAGCACGTACAATTCGTAGAGCTATTTCACCACGATTGGCAATTAATAACTTTTTAATCATAATGCACCTTAGGCTTTATAGCGAATCACAGGCTGACCAAATTGTACCACCTCACCATTAGATACTAAAATCTCTTCAATGATGCCACTTTGTGTAGCTTCTAAGGGATTCATGATTTTCATTGCTTCAATAATCCCTAACTGGTCGCCAGCTTCTACTTCTTGACCAACTTTAACAAATGGCGGGTCATTGGGACTCGGTGCTGAATAAAATACACCAACCATTGGTGAGTTTTCTACTTTGCCGTTTATAACTTTAGTTTCAGATGCAACAGGCGTAGCTGTAGGGGTTGGAGCGACGGCTTGAGGGACAAAGGCGGTTTGTACGGCGACATTGCGTGTCAGATGAATATAGCTTTCATCATTGCCATATTCAAGATTGGCTAAATCTTTTTCTTCCATTAAATCAATAAGTTCACGGATTTGATTGATGTCCATCATGACCACCTTTGTAAAAACGAAAATAACCTTTATTGTAACAAATTTTTGCAAAACCGACTAGGTTTTATGGTAAGTTTTGCCTATTTTAACAAATTTAGTACAATTGTTCATTAATTTTTTGGATTTTTAATCAATTCATCATACCAATCAGGATGTTGCCATTTGATGGTCTTAGTTGGTGTATAATGTGCCATTTGATTCAAAAGTATTTCAGGGTCATCGCTGATGCAAACTAATTTAAGGTTATCAGCAGGCATAAAGCCACAATCTGCGGTATTTTTAAGTAAATCCAACAAAGGATTGAAAAAACCATTGGTGTTTAGTAGGCCAATCGGACTGTTATCCAGTTCTAATTGAGCATTGGATAAAACTTCAAATAGTTCTTCGTATGTGCCAAGCCCGCCCGCCATGGCAATATAGGCATCAGCTAACTCAATCATTTTAAGTTTTCTTTGTGACATGGTTTCTGTCATAATCAGCTTGGTTAAGCCTTTATGAGCAACTTCTTTTTCGTCTAAAAAATGTGGGATTACACCCGTTGCCAGTCCACCATGCTCTAAAACGCTGTCTGCCAAAACGCCCATTAAACCTGCACTACCACCACCATAAACCAAGTGACTGCCGCGTTTTGCAATGGCTTTGCCCATTTGTTTGGCAGCGTAATAATAATCAGGTGTTAATCCTAGATTTGAACCGCAATAAACGGTGATATTTTGCATTGAATTCATATTATTTCACAATGTATCAAATTGAAGATAAATGGGGGTGATTTTATAAAAATTAAAGGGTAATCTGCTTTATTTGAGCTTATTGGGAAAATTTGATTGCCGTGAGTTTGGGCAAAAAAACACCTAAAAAACCAGCTCGTAGTATGAATAATAAATAAATACTAAGATAAATCGCTATGGTTGAAAAATATATGGATAAAAGGACGCTGCCAATAAAAAATAGCGCGCCTGATAACAGGTAAGCACAACGAATTTGCTGACCTGCGGTTGCTCCAAAATATACACCATCAAGCCAATATGCCCAAACTCCAATGATTGGTAGAATAATTACAAAACCACTATGTTGTTTGGCAACAGCAAAAACAGACGGATTTTTTGCAAGTAGATGCAGATATACATCAATGCCATAAAACCAAATTATGCTCAAAATACAAGCAAAAATTGCAATAATAATTCCAGTTTTTTTAACAGCAAGATAAAATACCAATCGCTTTTGCTTGCCAATAGCCATACCACATAGGGTTTCTGTTGCAAGAGCGATGCCATCTAAGGCGTATGCTGACAAAGTCATAATTTGCATTAGTAGAGTATAACTTGCCAAAAAAACATCCCCATGCAAGCTAGCCAGTTTGGTTATCCATGCAAAACATAAGGTTAAAATCAGTGTGCGAATAAAAATATCTTTATTGAGCGTCAGCAACTGTTTTAGTTTACTTTTGGTAAATTCTTGTTTTTTAAATGATAAAAATTCTTTTATGGATAATCTTAATTGACGTTTGATAAGCCATATTCCCCAAAATACGCCCATCCAAAATGCTATCGTTGTACCCAAAGCAATGCCCACGATACCAAGATGAAAAATTTTGACAAACACCAAACTTAATATGATATTACTTAAAGTCAAACTGCTTTGTACTAAAAATAGTAATCGAGTTTGACCAAGACCAATTAAAAATCCTGAAATGCTAAAATAGATCAGTTGGGCGGGTGCATCCAAAAAACGTACAGATAAATAGTTTTGGGCAGCAAGTTTGGCTTGAAAGCTTCCTGATAACAATGACAGTCCTAAATTGCTGATGACTTTTTGAGACACAAACAGCAGTAATCCAAAAACCAATGCCATTAAGCAAGCGCGCCACCAAATCGCAATAAGAATAGAGGTGTTAGTTGTTTTTTGCCCAATTGCTTGAGCGGTTTGTCCAGATGTGGCGTATTGTAAAAAATTAAAACTGACAAATACTACTGCTAAAAGCTGTGTTGCCAGCCCAAGGGCTGAAAGTTCAGCGGTATTGCCTGATTGAGCGATAAGAGCAACATCAATCAATCCTTGCAAGGGTGTGATAAAACCAGTCAAAATTGCAAATGTAGCAATCTGAAATATTTTTTGATAGCTGATGATATGCATATTTAGGTAGGTTTAGACCAGTGAACTGGTAAAAAGATGGTCGTATGAAGATAAATGCAAAAAAGGCAGGCAGATACATGCACTTATAAAAACGCCAATAGTGTTGAGAGGTCGTAAAAAGGGCAATCAAAACGGCAATTTAAATTAAATTGCCGTAATGAATGGTTTTTCATCATTATTTATATGATTCAATAATTATTTATGTGCGCCAGCTTATTTTGTGGCAGCGCCTTTATCATCAGCTTTTGCTTCGGCTTGGTTGTCTGTTGGTGTTTTATCTGATGCAGCATTGTTTTCACTGTCAGTTTTGGGTTCTGCAGCTTTATCAGCGCCTTTATCATCAGCTTTTGCTTCAGCTTGATTGTTTGATTCGGCTTCTGCTGGTTTTGCCTCATCTGCTTTGTCAGAAGTTTTATCTTCAGCTGGTTTTTCTGCTTCTGCTGTCGCTTCTTGCGCCTTAGGTTCTTCTGCTTTTGGCGCATCAATAGCTTGTAACTTCTCTTCTAGTGCTTTGCCATGAACGGTGGCAGGCGTGGTTGCAAGTTCATGATTACCAGCAGGGCGAAACCATGCAGATATTGCAATGCTTGAAATAATTGTTAGTAATACAACAATGCCAATAAGGGCATGTGCAGTCTCTTTTGCTGGGTTGTTATTTGAAGCATCATGTGCCATAAATCACCTGTCATCAAGATGGGTTTATTAAATATTAAGTTACTCAAAAATTAAGTATCATTTCGCTATTATATACCAATTTTTATATTTTTGTACAATGGCTTTGTGGTTTTGATGACTATTTTATTGAGTTTTATCATTTTTTAGTCTTGCACGCCATCAGCTGTGTAAATTAATTGATTGGCACTGCTTTGACCACTGTATTTTTTGGCAATATAACTTAACCAAATCAGTATAGCGCAAATCAACAAAATTGGCATACTGCCCACGTACATAAACGGCGTATTTCCAGTAAACGTTGGTACAGTCCCGCGTAATACAGTTCGTTCAAATTGCGGTGCCTGTTTTATGATCTTGCCTTTTTCGTCAATCAGTACAGTGATTCCGTTGTTAGTAGCTCGAATAAACCAGCGTCCAGTTTCCAAACTGCGCATTTGCACCATTTGCAGATGTTGGTGAGGGCCGTTAGTTGTGCCAAACCATGCATCATTAGAAATGGTTAATAATAATCCACTGTCTTTGGCGTTACGGCGCGTGGTGTCAGGATAAGCCACTTCATAGCAAATTGCTGCCCCTATTTTTTTATTTTTTACAGTCAAAAGGTCTTGTTTGGTTTCACCTTTGCTAAGACTGACTAAATTTGCTCCCGCTAAATCTGGCAGTAAATCCAGCAGCCCAGAAAAAGGAATGTATTCTCCAAATGGCACTAAATTTTGTTTGAAATACAGACCCTTTGCATCTTGACCTTCTACCATGACGCTGTTATAAGCTTTAGGATAGGCTTGGGTTTTTGGGTTAAAATTTTGTGTATCGCGATATAGTATGCCAAATATCCAAGCACTGCCAGCATGATTTGCTTTATTTTTTAAAGCGTTAATGTAGTCTTCTGCTTCATCTTGAAATAAAGGGATGGCGGCTTCTGGCCAAAGTACGATGTCTTGTCCCCATTCATTTTGTGATAAATCATCATAAATTGCCAACGTATCCAAAAGATATTGTTCTTGCCATTTTAAATCTTGAGGAATGTTGCCTTGGACTAAAGAAACGCTCAGCGTTTCTTTAGTTTTGGTCGTCCAAGATGGATTGATAAACCATAATGCAGCACCCACCATCAATAGCACACTACTGATAGCAAAATAAGTGTATTTTTTGCGAAATATCTCCACTAAAGATGCACCAAGCAGCACCGCTAAAAAACTGATTCCAAAAACCCCTGTAATGGGCGCAAAACTTGTCATCAAAGGCACTTCGGTAAATGCATAACCTACAAATAGCCAAGGAAAGCCTGTTAAAACCCAAGTTTTGGCAGATTCTTGGATAATCCATAGGCCTGCAAAAGCTAAAGGCTGACGACCCAAAAATTTCACAAAAGACCACGCCATAAATGCATGAAACAATCCCATGATAATTGCCATTGCAACTATCATTAAAATTGCTAAAGCAAATGGAATGTTGCCATAATGGTAAATGGAATGATATAGCCAAAAAGCGCCAAAAATCCATACGCCAAAACCATAAGCTTCACCCACCCAAAATGCTCGGCAACTGTTTTCTTCACTGACTAAAATAATGTATAAAATCATGGGTGAAGTGATAGCCAAAACCCACAGATGATAAGGCGCTAAAGCAAAACCAAAGGTTAAACCTGCCATCAATGCCAAAATCATGGGATAAATTAGCGGGATGGGCTTAGGTTGATGGCGTCTTTGACGTGCAGCACGTCGAGTGCTGAATCTGGATTTTGGTGAAGATGAAAACAGCTTAATCATGGCAAAAAATAAATGAAAAAACGCCATATTTTAGCAAGAAATCATTACTAATATTTGGCTTAATATTACAATTATCTCTTTATTTGTTATTTTTTGTTTGTGTTGATGCAATGATTGTGAGGTGATGGATGAGAAGCTAAGTTAAAAATCAAATGTCCCATTTTATCAGCTTTGACTTGTAGATACTGTTCATTGTGTGGATTGACGCCAACAATCAAAGGTTGTCTTTTGACAATTTCAATACCCATGCTTTCTAATTCAATGACTTTATTCGGATTATTGGTCAAAAGAGCGATTTTTTTTATGTTAAAATGGTCAAACATAGCCTGACACATTTCATAAGTACGTGCATCAGCTGGTAAGCCTAAAAGTAAGTTAGCTTCTAGTGTATCATGCCCTTGGTCTTGTAGGGCATAGGCTCGAATTTTATTAACCAATCCAATGCCTCGCCCTTCTTGGCGTAAATACAAAATAGCCCCAGCGCCATGCTGTATGATGGCTTTCATGGCATAATTAAGTTGAGGACCGCAGTCGCATTTTAACGAACCAAAGGCATCGCCTGTTAAACATTCTGAGTGGATGCGAATCAAAGGAATTTTGTCATCACAAGGCAGACCTGTGCTTAACATGATGTGTTCTTGCCCATGTTCATTTTCAAAAGCACTAATGGTAAATTCACCATGTATAGTGGGCAATTTGGCACTGCTGATAAATTGATACAAAACATACTCCAACAAATGAAGAAAAAAATAAATGAGTAAATAACCAAATGATAAGTCAAAGGCTAAAATGAAAAATATGTGAAAAATATCACAATATTTGGCGTTTTTCTAGCAAAAGTAAAGGCTATCTTGTAAAATATCAAAAAATTATCTTATGTTTGATTATTTTGGAAACAAGCCCGCCATGCCAAATACGCCAGCCAGTAGCACAAAAACAGCAGACAAAAAACAGCGCCAAGCTAAAGTTTTTCGTGAAATCTTAACCACAAAACCAGATACACCGATTTTAGATAAGGTGGATTTTCCTTGCGATTTAAAATCATTATCTATTGATGAATTAAATCAACTCGCTGATGAAGTGCGTGCTTATTTGTTGTATTGTGTGGGAATCAGTGGTGGGCATTTTGGCGCAAATTTGGGTGTAGTTGAATTAACCATTGCTTTGCATCGGGTGTTAAATGCCCCTAATGATAAAATTATTTGGGATGTGGGTCATCAAGCTTACACGCATAAACTCTTGACAGGCAGAAAAGATAGGCTTGCTAGCATTCGTGCTAAAGATGGCTTGACGGCGTTTCCAGAACGCCATGAAAGCGTGTTCGATGTTTTTGGGGTGGGTCATTCATCAACATCAATCTCAGCAGGTCTTGGTATCAGCCTTGCTAACCGCTTACTTAATAAACAAGATAAGGTGGTTTGTGTAATAGGCGATGGAGCAATGACAGGCGGCATGGCGTTTGAGGCGATGAATGATGCTGTTCAGCAAAATGCTAATTTAACAGTTATTTTAAATGATAATGATATGTCCATATCTCAGGCGATTGGTGGATTTTCACGGCATTTAGCAAAACTGTGGCAACATGGTTTGGCAATGGATATTGATAAACACGGTAATATTTTAATGACCAAACGCGCCATCAGTGCCGATGATAGGAGAGTTCGTCATTACTTACATATGGCAAATGATGCTCTTGAAAATTTATCTGATAAACTACCAACGAAAATTACAGAGCGTATTGGTGAAACCATTGGCGGTTTTTTGGGTAAAAATACGCCAGCTGTTCCTTTACCTGATAAAATTGCCGAAAAACTATCCGAGCATGTCTTTGCAGATAATTTATTTAAAGCCATTGGATTTACTTATTTAGGACCTTTTGATGGTCATGATTTGGAAAAACTCATCACTGTGTTTGAGCGTGCCAAAAAGCTATCGGGTGCGGTTTTGATTCATGTGCATACAGTCAAGGGTAAAGGATTTTTACCAGCAGAACAAGACCCAATTGGCTATCATGCGATTGGCAAATTACCAAAATCACAAACCACCTCAACACCCAAAACCCAACCCAAAAAATACTCTCAGATTTTTGGGCAATGGTTGTGTGATACAGCAAAAATAGACCAAAATTTAGTTGCCATCACGCCTGCAATGTGTGAAGGTTCGGGAATGGTGGAATTTTCTAAGATGTATCCTCAAAGGTTTTTTGATGTCGCTATTGCTGAACAGCACGCAGTAACACTAGCATCAGGCATGGCAACCATGGGTATTAAACCTGTGGTGGCAATTTACTCCACCTTTTTACAGCGTGGTTATGACCAGTTGGTTCACGATGTAGCACTGCAAAATCTGGATGTTACATTTGCAATAGATAGGGCGGGATTAGTTGGTGAGGATGGCGCTACACACGCAGGCGTGTTTGATTTAGCATTCATGCGCTGCTTGCCCAATGTGATTATTGCCACACCAAGTGATGAACACGAGTGCTATCACTTATTAAAGGTTTGTTATGACTACCAAGGCACAGCAGCGGTTCGCTACCCTAGAGGTGCGGGTGTGGGACGTGAAATTGGTCAAGGTGGTGATGATTTTTGTATTGGTAAGGCAAATATTGTGCTGCAAACTACCCACAATTCAACCAAAAAATTGGCAGTTTTGGTGTTTGGTACGAGACTGCATGATGCACTTGCGGCAAGTGAGGATTTTTTACAAAAAAACACCGATACAGGCATTACAGTTGTTGATATGCGTTGGGTAAAACCTTTGGATGGTGATTTATTAGACGCATTAATTCAAAATGGTACTACTCATATTATGACTGTAGAAGAACATCAACTGATGGGCGGAGCGGGTAGCGCGGTGAATGAATATCTACTTGCTAAAAATTATACTGTATATGTTAAAAATTTAGCCATTGCGGATGTTTATGTGGCTCATGCAAGTCATGCTGAGCAGCTGCAGGCGTGTGGTTTAGACAAAACGGGCATTTATCAAGCAATCAATGAATTTGTGCACGTGTTTTGAATTGATTTGCATGCTAGTATAAAATCTGTCAGCATGATACAATGAGAACTTGTGGCTAAAATTGGCGATTATTAACAAAACTTAACATTTTTCAGTATCTAAGGGGAAATTATGGAACCTATGGTTGTCATAGCATCACAAGTTGCTCAAAAAGTGGGCTATGAAATTTTACGAGCTCATCAAAACCGTCATCGTATTGAATTGATGGTGGAATCCAAAGGGCTTGATGGCTTGGTTACACAAATTGACCGTTATGCTGAAGAACTTACCATCAAATTATTAAAAGAAAGTTATCCAAACCATTCATATCTTGGCGAAGAATTTGGTTTGCAAGAAGGCAAGGGAAATGATAAAGATTGGTGTTGGATTATTGACCCATTAGATGGCACGCAAAATTTTGTGCATGGCGTTCCGCATTTTTGTGTATCCATTGCAGTACAAAAAAACGGCATTACTGAACATGGTGTGGTTTACGACCCAGTGCGTGATGAACTTTTTACTGCAAGTCGTGGACAAGGTGCCAGATTTAATCAGCGTCGTCTTCAAGTATCTGAACGCACAACCATTGCTGGCGGTCTTTTTACTACTGGTCATCCTTATGAGCGCATCATAGATGGTAAAAAGGTCAGCTTTGCTAACCAGCACTTTCAAAGTTTGCAAGTGATTTGTGAAAATGGCGGTCAAGTTCGTCGTTTGGGTTCGGCAGCGTTGGATTTATGTTATGTGGCGGCTGGGCGTTTTGATGGATATTTTGAGATGTCTATTAAGCCTTGGGATATTGCAGCGGGCGAACTGATTGTTAATGAAGCACATGGTACAGTAGTAAGTCGCACAGGTGAAAATAACGCCATCTCTTTAGGTTCTATTTTTGCGTGCAACCCAAAATTACTAAAACCTTTGATGCAGCTTGTGATTCCAACTTGGCAAGGTGTATTTAATTCTTAAATCAAAAATAGGCAACTGTATGACTGCTTTAACCGATTCGCTCGCAAATATTGTCGGCAAACATAACGTTTTAACCAAATCTGGGCAAATGCAACGATTTATTCATGGTTATCGTTTTGGTCAGGGTAAAGCGGTTTGTGTGGTCATGCCAACAACACTACTACAATATTGGCAAGTACTCCAAGTTTGTGTAAAACACGACGTAGTTATGATTTCTCAGGCGGCAAATACAGGTTTAACAGGCGGCTCGACACCCACCGAAACCTCTCGTGACACAGTTGTAATTAATGTTATGAAAATCAAAGGGATACAGCTGATTAATAACGCCACCCAAGTTGTTTGTTTGCCAGCTTCCACGCTCAATGAATTAGAAAGTTTGTTATCACCACATGGACGTGAGCCGCATTCAGTGATTGGGTCGTCTTGCATTGGAGCTTCGGTCATTGGTGGCGTGTGTAATAATTCAGGCGGCGCACTGGTTCAGAGAGGACCTGCTTTTACAGAAATGGCACTGTTTGCTCAGGTGGACGAAGATGGTAAATTACAACTGATTAATCACTTGGATATTGAGCTGGGCAATACACCTGAAGAAATTTTAATTAATTTACAAAATGCCAATTATCAACCTACCAGTATTAAAAATGGTAAACGCGGTCATGATGATACCTATCAAAATCACGTAAGAGACGTTGGCGAGGATACTCCTGCTCGCTTTAACGCAGATAGCCATCGCCATTTTGAGGCATCAGGTTCAGCAGGGAAATTAGCGGTTTTTGCAGTACGCTTGGACACATTTGTAAAAGAAGAAGGTGCGAAGGTTTTTTATATTGGTACAAATAGCACCAAAAAACTTGCCAAACTCCGCAAAGATATTTTAAGTCAGTTTGAGCATCTACCCATTTCTGGCGAATACATTCATAAAGATGCTTTTGATATGGCGTGTGTCTATGGTAAGGATACATTTTTGGCCATTGAGCGTTTTGGTACAAAAAATTTGCCTAAATTATTCTCCTTAAAAGCCAAGACTGATAATTTTGCTAAAAATATTCCTTTCTTAGGACAGCATTTTACTGATAATGTCATGCAGTGTTTATCCAAATTTGGCGGCAATCATTTACCCCAAAGAATCTTGGATTTTCGTCAAAAATTTGACCATCATTTGATTTTAAAAGTATCTAAAAACAGCATTCAGCAAACCATCAGCTATTTAACAGATGTATTCAAAGACAGTCAAAGTGATTATTTTGAATGTTCTTCAAAAGAGGCTAATGCTGCCATGTTGCACCGCTTTGCAGTTGCTAGTGCTGCAGTGCGTTATCGAGCGGTACATACAGATACGGTTGAAGACATTGCTGCTATTGATGTGGCACTTCGTAGAAACGATGATGATTGGTTTGAAGTTTTGCCTGATGAACTTAATGCCAAAATTTTACACAAATTATATTATGGACACTTTTTTTGCCACGTTTTCCACCAAGATTATATCGTCAAAAAAGGTCATAACTGGTTAGAAGTTGAGCATGAAATTTTACAATTGCTTGCTAAACGTGGTGCAAAATATCCTGCTGAACATAACGTTGGGCATTTGTATGCCGCTGAAAAACCGTTGGCGGATTTTTATCAATCATTAGACCCAACCAATACTTTTAATATTGGTATTGGTAAAACCAGTAAAGAGAAAAATTGGGGCTGCTGTTAATTGTGGCGATGAAATCGCTTGTCAATCAGTAGTTTTGTGATTTATAATTATCGTTTTGATTGCCTATTTAGACTGTTTGAATTTTCAATAAGGGTTTTTTATGACCATAGCAGTAAAATCGTTTCAATTTTCCAAATTGCTTAGCATGGGGTTGTTGTGCATGGGTTTATTTGCGTGTACAGGTGATAAATCACCAGCAGATAAAGCTCAAAACGCCAGTACGTCAGCAGATGCTAAAAAAATTGCCATTACTGCTATTGTTGAACATCCGTCTTTAGATGCAGTACGTAAGGGCGCTTTAGAGGCGTTGGCAGATGAAGGGTTTAAAGAAGGTCAAAATTTGACTATCAACTTTCAGTCAGCGCAGGGTAATATGGCAACTACCGCTCAAATTGCCAAACAGTTTGTTGCTGAAAATCCCGATGTGATTATCGCCATCGCCACGCCATCAGCTCAAGCTATTGTATCCAATACCAATACCATTCCCGTTGTATTTTCAGCAATTACTGACCCTTTAGAAGCAAAACTTGTGCCAAAATTAGACGGTTCTGGCACAAATGTAACTGGCGCATCCGATGCATTACCACTTGAGCCGCAGCTTGAGTTGATTAAAGAGACTATTCCATCAGTAAAAAATATCGGTTTTGTTTATAGCCCTGGCGAGGTTAACTCAACCGTGATACTGAAACTTTTAAAAGAAAAAGCAACCGCAATGGGACTGAATATTATTGAGGCGCCCGCCCAAAAATCAGGCGATATTGCGATGGCAGCCCATAGTTTGGTGGGAAAAGTGGATGTAATTTATACATCAACAGACAATAATGTCATTAATGCTTATGAGGCACTTGCTAAAGTTGCCAAAGAAGCAAAAATTCCTTTAATTTCATCTGACCCTAGTGTGGTTGAGCGTGGGGCAGCCGTTGTTTTGGGGGTTAATTATCATCAACTTGGTGCAGAAACAGGTAAAATTACCGCTAAAATTTTAAAAGGTGAAAAACCAGGTCAAATTCCAGTTTATCATGCCAAAGAATTAGACCTAATGGTTAATAAAAAAAGTGCGAGTGAGCAAGGTATTACGATACCACAATCAATATTAGAAAAAGCCAAAAAAGTGGTAGAGTAAGCACGATTTATGAGATTTTAACAAAAATACACGCTTAAATTGGGTTTAGGCGTGTGTTTTATTTATATTTGGGGTTGTTATGTCTTGGATTGCCTTTTTTGGGGCGTTAGAAAGTGGATTTATTTACGCTTTAATGGCACTGGGTGTGCTCATTTCCTTTCGCATTTTAGATTTTCCCGATTTAACTGCTGATGGTAGTTTTCCTTTAGGTGGTGCGGTGGCAGCTGTTGCGATTACTTCGGGGGTAAATCCTTGGCTAGCGTGTGGTTTTGGTATGCTTGCTGGAGCGATGGCAGGCGTTGTTACTGCTTGGCTAAATGTTAAAATGGGTATTTTACATCTATTGGCAGGTATTTTGGTCATGACAGCGTTGTATGCCATTAATTTACGCATCATGGGGGCTCCAAATTTATCATTACTGGGAGAGTCAACAGTCTTTAGCCCCTTTATCATCAATGGTAATGGCGATTGGGAGCGTGCTGTTGTCGCTGCAGCGGTTGTGATGGTAGTTAAATTACTTTTGGATTGGTTTTTTAGCACCGAATCTGGGCTCGCTATGCGCGCAACTGGCTCTAACGTTAAAATGGCGCAAGCCCAAGGTATCAATACGCCGTTGATGGTGATTTTGGGCATGGCAATTAGCAATGGTTTGATTGCACTATCAGGTGCATTATTTGTACAAACGCAAGGTGGTGCAGATGTTTCTGTGGGTATTGGTACCATTGTGGTTGGTTTGGCAGCAGTGATTATCGGTGAAACGGTATTAAGTGCCAAAAAGATGTTTTTAATCACTTTGGCTACTGTAGTTGGTGCGGTGATTTATAAATTATTGGTTCAAGTTGCCTTATCTAGTCAAACCCTTCGTAGCATTGGTTTTGGTCCACAAGATTTAAATTTAGTTACCGCGCTTTTGGTTGCTAGTGCATTGCTTTTGCCAAAGGTTCGTGCCAAATTATTTCACGCGATAAAAAAGGGGAAATAACTTATGATGAAAGCCCAAGATTTGCGCCTGACGTTTAATAAAGGCACGCCAATTGAAAATCCCGCCTTACAAGGTGTAAGCTTAAATATTGCTGATGGTGAGTTTGTTACGGTCATTGGCACTAATGGCGCTGGAAAATCTACATTTTTAAATGCTATTAGTGGCGCAGTGCGTGTGGATAGTGGCTCTATTGTTATTAATGGAACTGATGTAACAAAAAAACCAACGCATCAGCGCAGTCACTGGGTGGCGCGTGTTTTTCAAGACCCAATGGCGGGTACTTGTGAGGCTTTAACCATTGAAGAAAATATGGCGCTGGCCTTTAAGCGTGGTGACACACGCAGCTTAAAAAGCGCTTTAAACCACAACAATCGTGAGCTATTTCGTGAGAAACTGGCGATTTTAAAATTAGGTTTGGAAAATCGTTTAACTGACCGAATGGGACTATTATCAGGCGGTCAGCGTCAGGCGGTTAGTCTATTAATGGCAAGTCTTCAGCCTTCAAAAATTTTGTTGTTAGACGAACATACAGCAGCGCTTGACCCAAAAACAGCAGCCTTTGTATTGGAATTGACAGATACTATTGTAAACGAAGGTAAACTAACAACTATGATGGTAACCCACTCTATGCAGCAAGCATTATCACATGGTACCAGAACTGTCATGTTACATCGAGGTCAAGTGGTACTTGATGTATCTGGCAATGACCGAAAAGGTATGACAGTTAATGATTTGCTGCAAATGTTTGAAAAAACACGTGGTGAAAAAGTAGAAGATGATAGTTTGATTTTGGGTTAAATACAAAAGATTAAAAAGTTGGTAAATTATGCATAACAATGAAAATATAGCACGTTTATTAGTAACTTGTGAGGACCAATCCGGTATTGTTCAGGCAGTTTCAGGATTTTTATACCATCACGGAGCCAATATTGTTTCTTTAGATCAGCATACTACAGAAGCCTATGGTGGCAAGTATTTTATGCGTGTGGAGTTTCATTTAGCGGATTTGATTGCAAAAAAGGAAAATTTACTCAGTACATTTGAGCTCAATGTTGCGCAAAAATACCAAATGAATTGGCGGTTATCTGTTGCCAGCGAATTAAAAAAAGTTGGACTTTTGGTTTCTAAAGAAGACCATGCGCTGCTTGAGCTACTTTGGCTTTATAGCCGTGGTGCGTTACCTTGCCAAATCACTAAAGTGGTCTCTAATCACGCTGATTTGCAAGATTCTGTTGAACGTTTTGGTATTGAGTTTGTTCATGTTCCTGTGGATAAAAACGATAAAGAAAGCGCTTATGATAAAATCAATGAACTTTTAGCAGAAAATGACCTGTTGGTTTTAGCGCGCTACATGCAGATTTTAAGTCCAAAGTTTGTTGCCAATTGGGAAAATAAAATCATTAATATCCATCATTCGTTTTTACCAGCGTTTGTGGGTGCAAATCCTTATAAACAAGCTTTTGATAAAGGTGTAAAATTGATTGGCGCAACTGCTCATTACGTAACATCTGAACTTGACGAGGGTCCGATTATTGAGCAAAGCGTAGAACGTGTTAGTCATCGTTTTGATGTTGATGAATTAAGAGAACTTGGTAGAAAAATTGAACGGGAAGTGTTGGCGCGAGCTGTTAAATGGCATTTGGAAGATCGTATTATTTTAGATGGTCATAAAACGGTTGTTTTTGACTAACTGATAAAGTTTTTTTGCTAAAAATATTTTTAAATAAGGTTAATAATCATCAGTCATTGGTTAATTAACCTTATTTTATCTGTAGCGCCTGAATACCTAAATCAATCCACTGCATTAACTGCTGACTGTTATCAACATCCAACTCAGAAATAGACCAAAAATTCATTGTTCGTTTACCTTTTTTGGTGTTATAAGTAAATTGTTTGCCTTGATAGCGAATAAAAGTTGGTAAAGTTTGCGTAGAAGTTTTAATAAAAACATTATTCTCATCATCAATGATGGCAATAATTTTTTGTTGATACAATAAACAAGACACCCCAAACATTTTATATTTATGAAGCGAATAATTAGGTAATTGGTCTAATAAATAATCCACAAATTCATCATCAATCATAGATTTCACCTTATAAATGAGATATACAAAAACTTACTGGCGACACCAAGAAAAACAAAATCCAATTTTATATATTTCGGCGTTTGATATTACCAATCAAGAAATTTATCGTGTGGAGGTTTTTGCTGATGGTAGGCAGTTATACGCCGACCAAACCAACACACCCGACGATCATTGCTATATATATGGCATTACTCTACAAGAAGTTTTAATGTTTGATGACCCGAAAGCTGAATTATTTTCTATAGAAATTAGTGAACAAGAGTTTAATGAATATTGGCAAAAAGCGGATAATCCTAAATACTTAAAATAAGATTAATTTTTCAGTAAATTTTCAAACGCCCTCAATTCATCTGCTACAAAATCCGTAAAGTTTTCGATTTGTGGCAGTGCGGTTGCGCAAGCGGTAATACCAAAATCCAATGCATCTTGGTGATTGATGATGGTGATGTTAAGTGCCTGACCATCAAATAATACAGATGCTGGATAAATTCCAGTTAATTTTGCCCCATGTAAGTACAAAGGCGTGCTGTCAGCAGGCACATTTGAGATGATCAAATTAAATGCTTGACGAGATGGAAATGCTCCCGTTGCCAAATTAAGCATTGCCCAAGCGTAAACAGTAGCGCTGTAGTTGATAATTTGACTTTGACTCATTCGTGAAAACCGAGCTTTGCCGTCAGAAACACTCTGCTTGATGGCAGTCAATCTGGCGATAGCGTTGCCAAAATGTGTGCCAAGATTTGCTAATAAAAAAGAAATTTGATTGCCATTTGCACTATCATCTTTACGCAAAGAAATGGGTACAAAAGCAATTAAAGGCTTATCTGGAAGTGCATTTTGCGTGAGTAAATATCGTCTGAGTGCGCCTGAACAAATCGCTAAAATCACATCATTGGTGGTTGTGTTAAAATATTTGGCAATATTCAAAAATCGTTTTTTAGCAAATGATTGCACTGATAAATGACGCGTACTGGTAATTTTTTGATTTAAAATAGACTTTGGAGCGTCAAAAGTGCTGACAAAATAGGAATGTTGATTTAGTTTATTCTTTAGGCTTGATAATAACTCAGTGCCAACAGGCTTGACGGTAGAAATTTGTTCCTTAAGAAGTTGCCATTTTGATTTATAGGTAGGTAAAATCCCATCAAGTTGTTTGTGTCTTTCGGGTGTGAATGCCCAAAAAGGTGTTGTTAGAAGTGCATTTTTATCAGTAGATAGAGAACGCCGCAAGAGACGAATTGCAGCAATACCATCAGCTACAGAATGGTGAATTTTCAACCAAATAGCGAACCGCTCTGGAGCCCCCTCGCAGACAGGTGCAATGCCTTCTATAAGGTGGAACTCCCAAAGCGGTCGGTCTTTATCCATTGTACGGCTGTGTTCATGAGAAAGATAGGCAAACAGCTCTTTGGTTCCACTCACTTGATTGTGTTTTGGTAGGGCGATATGATGAAAATGGTATTCAATATCAAATTCTTTATCATCACACCAAAAAAAATGTTTATATAAAACTTGACCAAAAGGGGAGGTTGGCTGAAAATTTTTGCTACGTATATGACAAACCAATTGAGCAAAAAAATCCTCATTATCACTTGGCAACTCAAAAACACACAATCCAGCAACATGCATTGGTTGTTTACGATTTTCCAAAAACAAAAATAGATAATCAATCGCCGACAATGGTCGGATATTATTTACTAACTGCATGGTCTTTAATCAATGCCGTTATTGGAAAAAATAGCCTGTTTGAGGAGAGCTGGCTGTTGCCATTTTCTGCATGGGCATGCGACCTGCTAAAAATGCCAAACGACCACTAATAACAGCATTTTTCATCGCTTGCGCCATTAAAATTGGGTCTTTAGCATAAGCAATTGCAGAATTCATCAAAACACCATCACAACCAAGCTCCATGGCAATGGCTGCATCTGATGCGGTACCAACGCCAGCATCAACTAAAATTGGTACGGTGGCATTTTCAATGATAAGGCTAAGTGTATGGCGATTTAATAGACCCAAACCTGAACCAATCAAACTTCCTAGAGGCATAACTGCTACACAGCCCATATCTTGCAGTTCTTTAGCAATGATAGGGTCATCTGATGTATAAACCATCACATCAAAACCATCATCAATGAGAATTTTGGCGGCTTTTAGAGTTTCAGTTACATTGGGGTATAAGGTTTTGTCGTCGCCTAAAACTTCAAGTTTGACTAAATTATGACCATCTAGCAATTCTCGAGCAAGTTGGCAGGTGCGAATGGCACTGTCAGCATCAAAACAGCCAGCAGTATTGGGCAAAATGGTATAATTTTTGGGGGAGATAACATCCAATAGGTTTGGCTGGTCTTTATGTTGACCAATATTGGTGCGACGAATAGCGACAGTAATAATTTGGCTACCACTGGCAGCAATCGCATCGGCAGTTTGGTTTAAATCTTGATATTTACCTGTACCTACCAATAATCGCGAAGAAAAACGACGCGTGCCAATGGTCAAAATATCGGTGTCTGTCATTGTTATCCCCTATTTAAAATAGGGTGATATTATAACAGATTTTTTAGGAAATGATATATTCTGCTTAAATTGCCAAATCAATTAAGAGAATAAGCCAAAAAATAGTTTAAGCAGCTTTTAATGGCATGGTTTTTGCTTTATTTGAGTTAGATAATTTTTGCAAAGTGGCTTTAATCATGTCGCTAGTAATAGGAGTTTCTTGTCCATTAGTTAGAAGATTCATTTCAAATTTTTCTGTGTTTTGTACTTTCATGGCTATTACCTGTAATTTTAGATAGGTGGCTAGTTGTTGTTTATTCTATCTAATAATACAAACGTACACAAGTGATTTTAATCAAGAAGTTGTAAATAAATATTACATTTTATGGGTGATTTAATTATAAAAAGTTTTTATTTATAAATGCTTATCTTTAATAATTCTCATCATAAAATGTTGAGTATTAAAAAATTAAACATAAAACAAAAAACCTTTCAAACAAATGAAAGGCTTTTTTAATATGGCTCCCCAACCTGGGCTCGAACCAGGGACACACGGATTAACAGTCCGATGCTCTACCGACTGAGCTATTGGGGAATAATGGTGGGTCGTGCAGGATTCGAACCTGCGACCAATTGATTAAAAGTCAACTGCTCTACCAACTGAGCTAACGACCCGTTCACCAAACGGTAAATAATTAGGATAATGGTGGGTCGTGCAGGATTCGAACCTGCGACCAATTGATTAAAAGTCAACTGCTCTACCAACTGAGCTAACGACCCTTATCGCTAATGTGGTGCGTATTATACACGACTTATTTTTCAATGCAAGTATTTTTTTTAAAAATTTAAGAAAATTTTATTAATGACTAAGCGCATCTACAGGATTTAAACGAGCAGCATTTCTAGCGGGTAAAAACCCAAATACAACACCAATTAGTGTTGAGCAAACAAAAGCGGCAATAATGGATAATGGAGAATAAATCACACTAAAATTTTCTCCACCAAAACGGTTTATCAAACCACCAACCCCAAAGGCAAATAAAACACCTAAAAATCCGCCCAAGACACATACCAAAACTGCTTCTATTAAAAATTGTTGCATGATATCACTTTGTCTTGCGCCAACTGCCATACGTACACCAATCTCAGCGGTTCGTTCGGTTACAGACACTAACATGATGTTCATCACCCCAATCCCGCCAACAATTAATGAAATAATAGCAATGGATGAGATTAATAATGTTAAAGCAGTGGTAGTGGATTCTACAGTTTCCTTGATGGAATTGATATTCATAATGTTGAAATCATCTGTGCCATGTCGCTGAGTAATTAACTCACTGATTGCTGCTTCAGCGACGTCTGATGATGTGCTATCATCAACCAATACCACAAATCGGTCTAGATAATTTTTACCAAGCATGCGATACATAACAGTGGTGTAGGGCATATAAATATTGGGTGTATTTGATGTGTGCCCAAATGCAGATTGTTTATCATCAATCAAACCAATGATTCGTCCAGGTACCTTGCCAATGAGTAAAATCTCACCAATCGGGTTGCCCTGACCGTTAAAAAAGCTTTTATAAGCGTTTTGGTCAATGATGATATCTTGAGCATAATGGCGAATGCTGTCTTGAGTAAAACCTTGTCCCATAGCAAGTTTTTCGCCTGTAACAAGTAAATATTCTTTGCCAACGCCATTGATGTTGCTGGTAGTTTCTATATTGCGATATCGTACAGTAGCACTGGTATCTACTTGCGGGCTGACGGATTTGGCATAAGGTTGAGCGGCGACGGCATCTGCGTCGGAAACCGTTAAATTATTGTAGCCAAATTTGCGTCGAACATCACCAAAGGGATAACCGTCAATCACTGTGATGGTGTTGGTGCCTAGGGTATTGATATCTTCTAAAATTTTGGCTTGTGAGCCACGTCCAAGCCCAACAATAGATACTACAGAAGCAATACCAATAATAATACCAAGCATGGTTAATAAGGTTCGCATTTTATGGGCGGTCATGGCATATATGGACATTTTAAACGCTTCTTTTAGGCGGTCAAAGAAACTGGCAAACCCATTTTTTTTGATGATTTTATATTCGTTTATCGGATTATTGGGTAAATTTTCACCATTATTAGAGTTATTTTTGGTTCCATCATTGACTGAATCGGTGTAATAATCTGCAATGATATGACCGTCTTTTAGTTCTATTACTCGTTGAGCTTGGGCGGCTAAATTAGGGTCGTGCGTTACCATAATGATGGTATGACCTTGGTTGCGCAAATCAAATAAAATATTCATCACTTCTTTACCAGAGGCACTATCAAGAGCACCTGTGGGTTCATCTGCTAAAATAACATCACCGCCATTCATCAAAGCTCTTGCAATAGAAACCCTTTGCTGCTGTCCACCAGACAACTGATTTGGGCGATTTTTTAGTTTATCAGCAAGCCCAAGCTGGCTTAACAACATTTGAGCGCGCGTTTTTCGTTGAGCATTTTGTGTACCTGCATAAACCGCAGGCACCATTACATTATCTTCAGCGCTGATGTCGCCTAAAAGATGATATCTTTGAAAGATAAAGCCAAAATGCTCACGACGTAATTTGGCTAAATCTTCATTATCCATCTCATCAACCGCTTTTCCAAAAACGCGATAACTACCCGATGTGGCTTTATCCAGACAACCCAAAATATTCATAAGTGTAGATTTTCCTGAACCCGATTGTCCAATAATGGCAACCATCTCTTTTTGATAAAGTGTTAGGTTAATATTGTGTAAGATGCGAATGCTAGAATCACCAACAGGAAACTCACGCACCAAATCTTTTACTTCAATTAAAGGAATTTTTTGGGGGTCATGAATGCTCATGTATTAAACCTTAAATTAAACAATCCAGCCACACAAAGATCAATTTATGTATTAATCAATGTTTGTGGTATTTATTATCACATCATAGGGCCTTCAGCACGTTTTGATTTGTTATTTTCTGCTTGAGTACTGTCGCTGATAACAACTTTATCACCAACATTAAGCCCTTGAGTGATTTGCGCATTAATACGATTGTTTAGTCCAACACTGACTTCTACAGGTTTTGCAAAGCCATCTTGTCCAACAACTTGAACGGTGTAAGTTTTACCATTTTGCTTGAGAGCGGCTGATGGTATGGTTAAAACATTTTTAACAGAGTCAATAACGATATTTGCTTGTGTGGTCATATTCAGGCGAAATTTTCGTTCCACATTATCTACATCAAAATAACCAATGTAATAAACTGCAGATTCGCCACTGCTTGAACTGCTGGTTGTTGCCGCAGGTTCAACGCCAGACAGTATGGCATCATAACTGACATCAGGGTCGCCAATAATATTAAAGCGTGTTTTCATACCCTTTTGAACATGAACCACATCGGCTTCAGAGATTTGTACTTTAATGCGTACCTGGTTTAAATTTGCCATGGTTACGATAGTAGGCGCTGATTGTAAAGCATTTACGGTAGTACCCTGTTCTTGGCTCACAGAAATAATGGTGCCATCCATAGGTGCGGTAATGGTGGTATAGCCCAAGGCTTCAGTGGCGGTATTTAAATCATTTTCTGCTTTTACAATAGCGGCTTTTTGGCTCAAGATGTTCGCACGAGCGTTCGCGACATCGTTTTTAGCATTTTCAATAGCAATGGTTGCAGCATCCAAATTCGCTTTAGCGACGTCCAAATTAGCCTTGGCGTCATCATATTCTTGGCGACTAACCGCATCTATTTTGATTAATTGTTCCATGCGAGCAAAAGACTTTTGGGCTTTAGCAAATTCAACTTGCCGAACTTTTTGGGTACTGACAGCTGAATTGATATTCCCTTCATTGGTTTTTAGGGTCGCTTCTGCTTGGGTTAGGCTAGCTTTAGCTTGGTTGAGGGTTGCTTGAGCGTTAGAAACTGTGTTTTTTTGCTCAACTTCACTGATTTGAGCAATTAAATCGCCTTTTTTAACTTCATCGCCCACTTTAACATAAAGTTTGGTGATTTTTCCTGAAACCTGCGCACCAACATTGACACTTTCTACAGCTTCAATTTTTCCTGAAGCTAAAACCGTGTTTTCAATATCGTCCATTTTTGCTTCAGCGGTTAGATATTCAGGTGGTTTGGGTTGAGGGTTAAGGTGTTGATAACCAAAAAAAGCAATCGCCCCAATAATCAAAGCGGCAACACCCCATTTAATGTAACTAGAAGGCTTAATTGATTTTATAAAGGAAGGCATAATTTTTTCCAAACTGAATATGTACTAACCTGATTTTAATATAAATTTAGCATAAAATGGTCTCATTATATAATAATCATTTTACCCAATACAAGAACAAGTAATCTGGCTTATTTGCAGATTGGTTGTGATTTATTGGCTATTTTCTAACGCTTGATGAAAGACGGAGCGGGTGGATGACAAAAGCTGGCAATCAGCAATTTTATCAGTTGCCAAGGATTTTGTTTGGTGATGCCTTTGATGGCGCTGTCAATTTGATAAAGCTGATGAATCCAGTTTTGACTGATGGCTTGAGTTCTATGGGCAGCAGTTTGATAACTGGCAATTTTATTTTTCCAAATACCAAGTTCGTGGGGATTTTTACCTGCTTGTAATTGTAAAATGAGCTGTACATCTTTGCTGAGAGTCCAAAGTACAATGCTTGGGGCAATATCACTGTTTTGTAGGTAATATAAAATCTGCATTGATTTTTTTAGATTCCCTAAAAGCATGGCATCAGACAATTCAAATACATCAAATTGAGAACTGTCTTGTAGGATTTGATTTAAAACCGATAAGTGTATCGTCTGGTTTTCCCAAGAAAGCGATAGTTGTGATAGGATTTGGTAGGCTGCTAAAAGATTTTGTTGGGTATGACTGATTAAAAATTGCCAAGCATCAGTCTCAAAATTTAGTTGAAATTGCTCGGCTTTTTTTGCCAATAACGTGGCACGCATCTCTTCATTGTGTATATTACCGTCAATTACCAATCCAGATTGCTCAAAAAATTTCATTACTTTGGTGGATAACGATTTTTTATCTTGTTTTGGTAAGCACCACAATAGGTGGTTTGAGTTTTGTCCGTTTTGACTGTCTTGAATAAATTGCTGAAATTTTTCCAACATTTTTACGTCTGGTTTGTGCTTTCCTGTTACAACTAAAGCACTGTTTTCAGCGAATAAATCCAGCGAATTAAGTTCGCTAAGAACATCACTCCAGCTTTTTGCGCTTATCAGCTCCATACGTTTAATTTGTTGATGATGAGCTTGATAATGAGGTTTTAAAGCGTCAATCAACCACTGATGAATGAGTGGCTCATCTGAATGAATGAGCCAAACCCCATTGATGTTTGTTAAATTTTTTTCATCAATCAAACGCGTCCATAATGGTAAAAATCGCTCCAACATTTGATTTACTGGCTTTTGGCTTCTAGTGCAAACGCATGGTATTTTTGAGTGATGCGTTTAGCAAGTTCGTCATACAACCATGGTTTGACCTGTTCACCTTGTTGGTCTTGAGGTGTAACGCTGGCTTCATTGTATTGATAACTGTGTTCTACTTGAACACTATCACTTAGTTTTCTGCCGTCATTTGCTGTAAAAATCACATCAGCGGTTAAAACCAAACGAATTTCAGTTAATGTTCCAACCAGTTCATAACGCTGAAAACGCAAGTTTTTTATTTCAATTTGCTGATTGTTATTTTGGGTGTTGGTGACGCCAATTAATTTAAGTTCTTGAATTAATGGCTGTTTTAATGCGTGCAGAGCAGGCGTGTCTTGCATATTTATAAAGACAGCGGCATAAGGTGCTGGAATTTGCATGGCCTGTGATGTACCCCGAAGGGTAAATCCGCATGCCGTGATGGATAAAGTGCTGACGACTAAAAAAGCAGCCACAAGGTTTTTTGTTAAAGTCATGATGCCACCACAAAACTGACTAATTTATTAGGAACAACGATTTGTTTTTTGATTTCGCCTGTTAAAAACCTTGATACGCCATTGAGCTGTTTGGCTTTTTCAATTAAGGTTTGGTTATCTAACCCAATCTCCACATCCATTTTCCCGCGAATTTTGCCATTAACCTGCACTACCATGGTGATGGTATCTAAGGTTAGGGCAGATTTATCCAAAGTAGGAAATGTTAAGGTTTTACTATCAATGCCCATTTGCTCAAGTAAATACTCGCCAACGTGTGGAGCGTATAACGCCAATAAAGTTAAAAGTGCAATCATTGCCTCATGCAAGACAGCAAGGTCTTCATCGTTTTTTACATCAAAAACCCCAATTTCATTAGCCAATTCCATCAAAAACGACACAGGAGTATTTAAAGCTAAGTTTTCACCCAAACAGGCGTCAATTTTACCGATGGTCTCGTGAGTTTTACGACGTAAATCTTTGGCGGCTTTGCCTAATTTGGTTTTATCAATATTATCAATGTTTGGGGTTTTATCCTTGATGTTTTGTAAATGTTCAAATGCAAGTCGCCAAACCTTCTTCACAAAATTATGCGGACCTTTTAAACCACTGTCTGACCATTCTAAAGTTTGGTCAGCAGGGGCAGTAAATAAGGTGTATAATCGTACAGTATCTGCTCCATATTGACTAATGATTTCAGCAGGGTCAACACCATTATTTTTGGATTTAGACATTTTTTCAATTTTACCAATCACAACGGGCTTGCCGTCGGCAATCAGCGTTGCGGTATCACCATCAACACAAACTTCGTGTGGGAAATAGTAGGTTTTGCTGCCATCATCATGTTCACGATAATAGGTGCCAGCTAATACCATGCCTTGAGCCAAAAGGTTGGCAAATGGCTCATTGCCACTAACTAAGCCTTCATCACGCATTACTTTATGAAAGAAACGAGCATACAATAAATGCAAAACCGCATGTTCTACGCCACCTACATATTGGTCAACAGCCAGCCATTTGTCTGCAGCTTGCTTATTAACCATTTGAGTGTCGTCATTTGGACTGGTAAATCGCTGAGCATACCAACTGGATTCAACAAAAGTGTCAAATGTATCAGTTTCACGTTCGGCAGGCTGTCCACATTTTGGACAGGTGCAATTGACAAATTCTGCAATGTTTTTTAAAGGGTTGCCACGTCCGTCAGGCACAACATCGGTTGGTAATACCACAGGCAAATCGGCTTCATCAACAGGTACAGTGCCACAGTATTCACAGTTAATCATTGGAATTGGGCAGCCCCAATAGCGTTGTCGGCTTACACCCCAGTCGCGCAGTCGGTATTGTGTGGTTTTTTCGCCCAACCCTTTTTCTTGAACAATTTGACTGATTTTGTCAGTGGCATCAGCGATATTTAAACCGTCTAAAATGCCAGAATTGACGCAAAAACCACCGTCTTTTTCACCATACCAATCGTGCCAAACTTTATCATCGTATGTATTTTTATTATCGTTAAAATCAATCACTTGTTTGATTGGTAAATTGTATTTGTTTGCAAATTCAAAATCGCGTTCATCGTGGGCGGGTACACCCATTACTGCGCCTGAACCGTAGCTCATTAAAACATAATTGGCAACCCAAATGGCTACTTTTTCACCCGTGATTGGGTGGCTGGCAAATAATCCTGTAGCCATACCAATTTTTTCAGCTTTTGCTAAATCCGCTTCAGCAACCGAACCTTGTTTACACAGATGACAAAATTCAGCAATGGCTGGGTTATGACGCGCTGCATATTGAGCCACAGGATGTTCAGCGGCAACCGCTAAATAGCTAACCCCCATAATCGTATCAGGGCGAGTGGTAAAGACACGTATGGCGTCGCGATTACCATCAAGCTCGTAGGTAAAATCCAGCTCCATACCATGGCTTTTACCAATCCAGTTTTGTTGCATGGATAACACTTGTTTTGGCCAATGATCTTCTAAGTTTTTAAGTTCTGTTAGTAACTCATCAGCATAATCAGTGATTTTAAAATAATACATAGGAATATCACGTTTTTCAACGATTGCCCCACTTCGCCAGCCACGACCATCGACAACTTGTTCGTTGGCAAGTACAGTATTATCTACAGGGTCCCAATTAACCGTGGATAATTTTTTATAAATTAAATCTTTTTTGTAAAGCTGTAAAAATAGCCATTGTTCCCAGCGATAATATTCAGGGGTGCATGTCGCAAATTCACGCGACCAGTCAATAGACAAACCAAGCGATTGCAACTGGCTACGCATATTATCGATATTGGCAAACGTCCACTTAGCAGGAGCGACACCGTTGGCAATGGCAGCATTTTCAGCGGGTAATCCAAAGGCATCCCAGCCCATTGGTTGCATCACTTCATAGCCTTTTTGACGATAATAACGGCTTAAAACATCTGTAATAGCGTAATTGCGTACATGCCCCATGTGCAGTTTTCCGCTAGGATAGGGGAACATTGACAACATATAACGGGTGGGTTTGTCCGTTGGTTCATTGGTGGTGTAATAGCGTTTATCAGCTTGCCATTTGGCTTGTTGGGTTTTTTCTAGTGTAACAAAATCATAATGATTGGGGTTGGTCATAAAAAACTCTAATTTCACAAACTTAAGATTGGTAAAACCTGTCATTATAACCAATTTTTGTTATAATTTGTTGGTAAATTTTTAAGAGAACTCAAATGACAACTCCCAAAACCATCGCCATTTTATTTCATTCTAATTATGGACATACTCGCCGCGTAGCTTATGCTATACAAGATGGAGTGCTTAAACTAAGTCCTAAAGTGTTTTGTCAAATTTTTGATGTACAAAAACTCATGGAGGATGATTGGCAATATTTAGACAATGCAGATATGTTGGTTTTTGGTAGCGCGGTGTATTTAGGTGGAGTAACGGCAGATTTTAAAAAATTTATGGATAGCACGTCTAAACGTTGGCTTAAACGAACTTGGCAAGGAAAAATGGCAGCAGGATTTGCCAATTCTGGTGGATTAAGTGGCGACAAACTTGCCGTTTTGCAGGCGTTATGCCTTTTTTCCATGCAGCATGGCATGAATTGGGTGGGGTTGCCAATTTTGCCAACAGGCAGTGCCGAACATGATATCAATCGCCTATCCAGTTTTTTGGGATTAATGACTCAATCTTTAGATGCGCCGCCTGACATTACTCCATGTGTAGGTGATATACAAACAGCAGTATTTTTTGGTGAGCATTTAGCCAAAACAATATTAAAATTTAACTGCTAAAACCAATCCTCTAAGATAAAAAAAGGTTCATCAATTAAGGTTTTGTTATCAGTAGATTTTTCTTTTTTGTGATAATCAGATTGGGCTGGGATTGTTTTTTCTTCAAACGTTTTGTGAGTGGTTGTTGCCTTATCAACCCTAAAAGGCAGTGGCTGACGCGCCGTTTGAATATGCTGACAGCCGGTTAAAACGATAAACCAAATAACAAAAACACAACCTTTTATGTTTGCCAAATTTGCTTTAATCATTAGCTTAACCTTTTGAATGGTGTTTTGATTTTATAAAGACATCACTTTTATTAAAATGGCACACAAAACTGTATTTATGCGCCACTTTCTTATAAAAATTAGTAAGACAATCCACCTCTCGACCAAGTTGGCTCTCTAACCGTGCCTTGAGTAGTTAACGTGAAGGCTTGCCCTGTTTTTAAAGAGCGAATGGTCATTTGACCGCGCCCGCCACTGTATGATGAATAAATAATACGATTGGAATTGGGCGAAAAACTTGCCGATTCGTCAATACCCGTTGCTCCGATATTGGTTGAGCCTCCAGAGACGCCGGCAACAACAAGACTTCGACCCGTTACATAAGCAATTTTTCTGCCATCAGGGCTAACGCGAGGGTTGGCAGCAGCACCGCCAATCGGACTGATTTGGCGTGAGCCTAAATCATAACGATACAATCTAGGCGTACGCGAACCATTATCGGCAGTAAAGACGAATGAGCGACCATCAGGGGTATAACTGGGTGAGTTTTCTGCTCCATTCATTTGAGTTAATTTGCGAACTTGCCCGGATGCGATATGCAGTTCATAAATGGCGGGGTCATTATTTTCATGGCTTCCTGAAAACAATAAGCTACTGCCGTCAGGTGAAAAAGATGGACCTAAATTATTGCCCTTAAATGGGGTGACGACACGTCCTGCGCCGCCCATAACACTTTGCACATAGATGACAGGAAAACCATTGGGTTTTTGTACCGCATAAGCGATTTGCATGCCGTCTGGCGACCAAGTTGGGCTAAAAATTGAACCTTGTACACTGAAAATAGTGCGCATATTTTGACCGTCGGCATCCATAACTTTTAAACTTGATTGCTTGCGTCGGGGGTCGCCTGTCTCTTCGATGTAGGCAATCTTTCCTGTAAAATCACCCGGCTCGCCTGTAATAATTTCATAAATTTTATCACTGACGACATGACTGGCGTGACGAATTGCACTGGGGTTATTATCTGCCATCTGGGTTTGTCTGCCCATCATTACCCGACCTGTGGCCAGTTCAATAACCTCATAATTAATCATCAGTTTGCCCATTGCCGCTGAATTGACACTGCCAACAACCACATACTGAAATCCTGTGGCTTGCCATTGACTTAGGTTTTGGCTAATTTGGGCGGATGAATGAGCTTGAGCAGGTAGATTGTTACTGGTGGTTTTAAGTTCGGTGTGTTGCAAATCCCCAATAACAGTGTTGCTAATGGTGCTGTTTCCATAAAATGGCACAAAAGCCACCTGATAAGGATTTTGTACGCCTTGCACATCAATTTCAAAATTTAAGTCTGTATCATTAGCGTGTACCCCAATGTTAAATAAACCAATCATTAAGGCAAATGCTAATTTTTTTAGAGTGGGATTTTTGGTCATATCAGACTCCTTGAGTGATAAACTTGGTGATAAATTCATTTTTAATTGATTCTAAAATTAAAACTTAGATTACGATAACTGGTACCTTCAATCGGCGTTAAAGGGCTAGCACGTCGAATGGTATCTTCTAAGGCAGAACGTAGCGCATCGGTGCCGCCGCTCACCTGTACACTTAATACATTGCCTTGTCCATCAACTTGCAGGCTGACTTGAAGAGTTTGGTTACTGCCTGTGGGCGTCCAATATTTTTTGATATGGGCTTGTAGGGCACTGATGATTTCATTTTTGCTAGAACCACCCGTGCCAGAGCCGTTACCACCTTTTGCTACGCCGCCTTGCCCAACAGTTGGAGTTTTGGGTGTGTCGTCTGTGCCATCGTCATCATGAGCTTGTGAACTTTGACTGGTGGTTTGTTTTTGAGATTCCTTGGATTTACTTAATTCTTTACTATTTTGTTGAGCGATTTCGCTGTTACTGCGTTCGTTACTCTTAAGTTCGTTTACCTGTCGCTGACGCTCTTCATCCTCAGCTTTTTGAGCTTGTTTTTGAGCATACATCTCTGATGCGATTTCCTCATCCAAGGCTTTGGCGTATGCTTGCATTTGGGCTTCATATTCTTGTTGTCTTTGGGCTAAATCGTCATTATAAGATTGCAATTCTTCACTAACAACAGCTTGAGAGGTAACTTCTTGACTGGTGGTTGCCTGTTTTTGAGCAGCCTGATTTTTGGCATACATCGATGCAATTTGGGCTTTCATGCCTGACAAGTCCGAACCTGTGGCAAGACTAGCTTCCATAAGTTCTACTTCAGGTAAGGGTTTGGTTTGTGCAATAAAAAAAATTCCCCCAACAATAAGCGCATGAATAAGAGCGCTTACAATCCAAGATGAAAATGTGGTGCTGTTGGTATCAGTAAAATTTTGCATGATTATCTTTAGATTATTTTTTGGGTGGTGTTTGTCCTTCACTTAACAAACCAACTTTAACTATTCCTGTTTTTTGGATGATTGCCATCAAATGCATGATTTTGCTGTATTGGTTGTCTTTATCAGCGTTAATCATCACTTGCACTTGATTGCCATTTTCATTGCTGTGTTGACGACTTAATTCGCTTAAAATATCGGCAAGCTCTTGTTCACTGACTTTTTTATCAATGGCGTGTTCATAACTGATAAATAGTTGTCCATTTTTTTGCAATGAAACGATGACTGGAGTTAATTCGTTTTTAGCAATGTTGCTGGTTTTTTCACTGGGCAAATTTACCTCAACACCCGTGGTTAGCATGGGAGCAGTAACCATAAAAATCACCAAAAGCACCAACATGACATCAATATAGGGCACAACATTCATGTCAGATTTTAGAGCGGATTTGTTGCGAGTGTAGCGATTTTTCATGAATGATTGCCTTGCTTTAAGGTGTTTTGATAGGCAAAAATATTGCTGAGTTCTTCACAGAATAAAGAACGATTTTCATAAATGCGATTGGCTTTAGCGGTAAAATAGTTAAATGCTAATGATGCAGGAATGGCAGCAAATAAGCCGATGGCGGTTGCAATCAGAGCTTCAGCAATTCCAGGAGCAACGGTATTTAAACTGACACTTTGAGCGCCTGATAGACCAATAAATGCATTCATAATCCCCCAAACTGTGCCAAAAAGCCCAATATAAGGGGATACTGAGCCGATACTGGCAAGCGTGGGAAGACCTTGTTCCAAACTGCCTTGCTGATGACCTAATGCGACGCGAAATTTACGTTCTATGGCATCAAGCAAGTGTTCGTGTTTAGCACCTGCCTGCTGATTTTTAACAAATTCATCATAGCCAACATAAAAAACTTGTTCAAGTCCTGTTCGTTCAGGTTCTTTGGCAACGGCTTGATATTGTTTGGTCAGGTTGTTGCTGCTAAAAAACCATGCACGAAATTCATCATCAAAGCGTTCTGCACCGCTTAATTTGCTAAATAAACGCACAATAATTGCCCAACCAAGTAAGGATAAGGCAAGTAAAATTCCCATAATTAGCTGTACAACAAAACTGGCATCAAGAATTAAATCCAATATATTGAGTTCATTCATAAGATAATAATTTATATCAAAAACAGCCCATTATATAATGTAACATCAAAAAACGCCATGCCGTTTGTCTGTTTAGCTTGCTTGCTTTAACAAATTTATAAAAAACAAATTTATAAAAAAGTTATTTGATTGTATTTTGTTAAACATTGACACAGTTGTTGGTTGATGCAATTGCTGTCTTGTCTGTATTGTACATTTGGTTAAAAATCGCTAGAATAATAAACTTTTTTTGTGATAATAATAAAAATGAATGACTTGACCCAAACAATCCCTCAGGTTTTAGCTAAAGATTATCATTATATTCAACAGTTAAAAAAACAGCTAAAAACACTACCAGACAATCAGCCTGAAAAACAAAAAAAGCAAGCCAAATTACAAAGCGTGATTGAGCGTTCTGCCAAAGCAGTTTTGGCACGAAAAAACAGCATTCCTGCTAATTTGATGCAAAATCTTAACGATGATTTACCAGTTAGTAAACAAGCTCAAACTTTGATAGATGCCATTACACACAATCAAGTGATTATTGTTGCAGGTGAGACGGGTTCAGGTAAAACCACTCAGCTCCCAAAACTGGCTATGCTAGCAGGGCGTGGCATTACAGGACAAATTGGGCATACTCAGCCCAGACGCCTTGCGGCTCGTTCTGTGGCAACACGTATCAGTGAAGAGCTTGGTGAAGAACTGGGAAAAACTGTCAGTTTTAAAGTACGTTTTACTGAAGAAGGCACCCGTCATAGTATTGTAAAGCTGATGACTGACGGTATTTTGCTATCAGAAATGGCCTATGATAAGTTTTTGACTCGTTACGATACGATTATCATTGATGAAGCTCATGAACGCAGTTTAAACATTGATTTTATTTTAGGTTATCTAAAACGACTCTTACCAAAACGCCCTGACTTAAAAGTCATCATTACATCTGCCACATTGGATACTCAGCGTTTTGCTGAATATTTTGAAAGTTTGGGTAAAAAAATACCTATTATTAATGTAGAAGGTAGAAGCTATCCTATAGAGGTGCGTTATCGTCCCATTAGTGCAGATATTATTCAAAGTTATGATGATGATGCGTTTGATGAAGCTGAAGATAATTTACCAAAAACCCTCATTAGTGCAGTAGAAGAGTGTTTTTTGGACGCCAGTCAAAAAGGGCATCCAAATCAAGCCGATATTTTGATATTTGCAGCGACTGAAGCACAAATTAGAGAACTAGAAGAAGTTTTAACCTTAAAAAATTTTCCTCACACTCAAATTCTACCTTTATTTGCCAGACAAAGTTTTGGTGAACAGCAAAAAATCTTTAGTCCTAGCAGCCAAGGTAGGCGAATTATTATCGCTACTAACGTTGCTGAAACTGCTTTAACTGTGCCCAATATTCGTTATGTGATTGATTTGGGGTTTGCGCGCATTAGTCGTTATAACTATCGTTCACGCATTCAAAGATTGCCAATTGAAGCGGTGAGTCAAGCCGCCGCCAATCAACGCAAAGGTCGTTGCGGTCGTATTGGTAATGGGGTGTGCATTCGTTTGTACAGTGAAGAAGACTTTCATGCCCGCCCTTTATTTACCGAGCCTGAAATTTTGCGCACCAATTTGGCAAGTGTGGTTTTACAGATGCAGCATTTGGGTCTGGGTCAGGCTGAAGAGTTTGATTTTATTACCCCGCCTGATTTTCGTTTAATTAATGATGCTAAAAAACTACTGCATGAATTGTCAGCCATTCATGATAAACCCACCAAAACTGACCGTAAAAAGCAAAGAAACAAACCAACCGTTCTAACCAAAATTGGCAAACAGATGGCAAAAATGCCCATCGACCCACGTCTGGCAAGAATGTTGATTGCTGGAGATGAGTTTGATTGTTTATCAGATATGTTGGTCATTGTGTCGGCGCTGGCAGTACAAGATGTGCGTGAACGTCCATTTGAAAAAAAAGCCCAAGCTGACCAAAAACACGCTTTGTTTAGAAAAGAAGATTCAGATTTCTTATTTTATATAGAGTTATTTAAAGTGCTGTTTGATAACCACCCCATGCATCAAGATGCACCCAATCATAAATTATCAGCCAATAGCCGCAAAAGTTTTGCTAAAAAGCACTATTTGAGTTTTCCGCGCATTAAAGAATGGCAAAAAACACATGAACAATTGACACAAATGATGGCAGAATTAGGATTTTGTACAGAAAAACAAGCTTTATTGGAAAAATCCAGCCACACAAAAACCCAACAACCCATTAAAGAAAACTCAAAACATAAACACAATGTCAGTTTTTCGCCAGATGAACATAAATCATTGCAAAAAATCCATTATGATAACATTCATCGAGCATTGCTGACTTCTTTATTATCATTTGTGGCACACAAAACGGATGTGGCAGGTGAGTATTTGATGACTAAAAATCAAAAAGCTCAAATTTTCCCAGCCAGCTCATTATATAAAAAAGGCAAAGAATGGCTCTTAGCGTTTGAGGTGGTAGAAACTTCCCAGGTATTTATGCGGTGCGTTGCTAAGATTGAGCCAGACTGGATTTTATCGGCAGCAAAAGACCTACTAAAATATCATTATTTTGAACCACATTGGTCAAAAAAATCTGCCAAAGTGCGAGCCTATGCTCAAATTAGTTTATTTGGTTTGATTATTGTTCAAAAACAAGTGGTTAATTTTGAACAGATTGACTTGCCAGCATCTAGGGAGATTTTTATTCGTGATGCACTGGTAGCGGATAATTATCCAAAATCATTACCATTTTTGGTGCATAATCGCCAAAAAATTCAGCAGGCACTATCAACTGAAGATAAACTAAGACGGCGTGATTTATTGGTATCTGAAGAAGATTTGTATCAGTTTTATGACCAAAAAATCCCCAAAAATATTGCATCAGCTAAATCATTTGAAGATTGGCTATTTGGTGTTGGCGATAAACGGCTGTATTTTCGTGATGAAGATATTATGAACGAAAATGCCAAAGCTGGTCAAGATTTTCCAACGGTTTGGCAAGCTGGGGCGCTTAAACTTCCTTTATCGTATATTTTTGACCCCAGTTGTGATGATGATGGTGTGAGTGTTAAAGTGCCTGTCAGCGCACTGTCGCAGTTAAATAGCGTGGATTTGTTGTGGGGGATTTCAGGTTGGCGATTTGAATTGGTTGTGCAGTTATTAAAATCTCTACCTAAAGAAATTCGTCGCCACATTGTACCTATTCCTGATACTGCTCATAAGATTTTTGCTCAATTGGACAGCAATAAAAATTTTGGGTTGTTAGACCAATTATGCCAGTCTTTACAAAGATTGGGTATACAAGTTGAGACCAAAGATTTTAAATTGTCAGCAATTGATAAATATTTACAACCTTTGATTTGTGTGGTGGATGACAATAATCGTGTGATGGATAAAAGCCGTGATATTCATACGCTTCAGCAAAAATATCAAAAACAAACCCAAGCAGTGGTTTTGGCTAATGATGTGGGTTATGACCACTTTCCTAGTCATTTTGTGTTTGCCCAAAATAAACACCGTGCAGGCGTGGTTATCCAAGAATTTTCAGCGCTGGCAGATGCCGGAACAGCCAACATAGGTCAAGTGATTATTCATCAATTTAGTGATGTTAAAAAAGCATTAACCACCCATAAAATGGGTGTTTTGACGTTAATTCGCAGTACGTTAGGGGCAAAACAAAAACAGCTAACAGGACAGATTGATAAGACGTTTAAATTGGCATTTGCACCACTTGGTGATTTAGAAAAATTAAAAAAATTGTTAGTTGATGCTACGTTACAAGCAGTATTATTTGAGCAAGGAATTGATTTTATTAAAAATAATTCAAACTCTCAAACCAATCGTATCCGTCAAAATTTATTAACCTTTGATAACACATTATACCCCTTGTTATCTATTTTACCACTCAATGAAGAGGAGTTTTATCAAACTCAAAAACGCCTTCATGAGCAGTTTTTGCTCCAAGGGCAATCGGTTTTGGCAACTTTAAAACAAATTTATACAACTTGGCAAAGTGTTCGCGGACAAATGCTAATGCTTGACACAAATATTTTTAAAGAAAACATTGCTGATATAGAAGACCAATTGGATAATTTATGTTTGGCTGACTTTGTTTATCAAGAAGATTTTAATGTTTGGCAGCAGTATCCACGTTACTTAAAGGCACTGCATACTCGTCTTGAGCGTTTACCACACAATCTAGATGCCGATTTGGATGCAATATATTTGTTAGACGAACCAATGAATCAAATATCAAAACATCTACACGATGCTAAATTTAGCCGTTATCGCTGGCTTTTAGAAGAGTACCGTATTAATTTATTTGCCCAACCAATGAAAACACTTGTGCCAGTTTCTGCTAAGCGTCTTGAAAAATTATGGCAAGAATTAACTACAAAATAGCCGATAAATACGCCGATGTGCTATTAGGTAAATCGTAATGATTTGTGTTAAACTAAACAACCGTACTTTAATATGTAAACCAAATAGGAAACAATAAATGGGTATTTATTTGACTGCTACAGGGCTTTATGTTCCAGCTGATAAAATCACCAATGAAGAATTAGTAACTGCATTTAACACTTATGTGGATAAGTATAATAAAACCCATGAAAAGGCGATTGAAAATGGTGAAAAAACCGCTTTGCAATACTCTACCGTAGAATTTATTGAAAAAGCGTCAGGCATTAAATCGCGTTATGTCTTTGATAAAAAAAGTATTTTAAATCCTGATATCATGGCACCTAAAATTCCTAGTAGAAAATTGGGCGAAGAATTATCAGTAATGGCTGAAATGGGTGCAAAAGCACTGCAAAATGCGTTAGATAGAGCAGGGCTAAAAGCAGATGATTTGGATGGAATTATTTGCGCCTGCTCAAATTTTCAGCGGGCTTATCCTGCCATCGCTATTGAGATTCAACACGCCGTTGGTATGAGTCATGGTTTTGCTTATGATATGAATGTGGCGTGTAGTGCAGCAACATTCGCCATCTCGCAAGCGGTTGGTAGCATCAAATCAGGACTTGCTAAAAAAATAGCCATTGTAAATGTTGAAGTATTTTCTGCTCATTTAAATTGGAGAAATCGCGACAGTCATTTTATTTTTGGAGATATTGCCGCTGCAACCATCGTAGAGGAACTTGATGCCCCCAAAGGTTATGAAATTCTGGACAGCTATTTGTTCACTGAATTTTCAGCCAATATTAAAAATGAGTTTGGTTATTTAAATCGCAGTGAATTTTTGGCAGATGATATGCAGATGTATAGCGATTTAAATGAGCCTGCGACTGATAAGTTGTTTACCCAAGAAGGACGTAAAGTTTTTCGGGAAGTTTGTCCTAAGGTGTCACAAATCATCACAACACATTTAGCAAAAAATCAGCTTGAACCGCAACAGGTCAAACGTTTATGGCTGCATCAAGCTAATGTTAATATGATTGATTTAATTTTACGTACGGTAATGGGGAAAAATGCCGATAAAGCGATTGCACCCATTGCTATCAGTGAGTATGGAAATACCAGTTCTGCCAGTCCAATTGTGGCATTTCATGATTGTCAAGATGGCGTACAAAGTGGCGATATTGGGGTGATTTGTGCGTTTGGCGCAGGTTACTCGGTCGGTTCGGTCATTGTGCGTAAAGTTTAAATCAAAATTAAATTGTTTATGCAAAACCCTTATTGGTTTTTTTAGATAAGGGTTTTATGTTTTTATGGGTACAGATATTTTGGCAAATCTAGCATGCTAGTGTTTAGGATGATTTAAGTAAATTTTCAACTTGCATAACCCGTTCTTTTCTATTGCCATAAATTTCTAAATAGTTAAACCCAAAATCCTTTAATGCTAACATAAATTTTTCTTTAATGGTTGCTCGCCCATAAGGCATATCACGCATTCCATCAGCTTGCCAGTCAACACCTTTATCATCTGTTAATAAAATATAATCATAAGGATATTTTTTAATGTGTTCGATGATAAAAATAGGGCAATGGTCAAAATACCAATTAGCATAAACCATTAATTCAAAAAGTCCTGTATCACAAAATAGATAATCATGAGCAAATAGTAATTGTTGATTTTCGTTTAAGATTTGACCTTGTGCGATTGGCAATAAATCGCTATATTGGCAAATATAACCAGCTGGTTTTGTTTGCAAATAGGTTCGCATATATTCGCTTACAAAAACAGTATTAAAATGATTAGCTAAATCTTGTGATAAAGTGCTTTTTCCTGTGCATTCAGCTCCTAAAATAAGCACTTTTTTAATTGGTGTGGATTTTGGTGTTGGCAAGGTAATTGTCATGATGAACTAATTTTCTCCAGCTATATAAACCCATAAAAGCAATCATAGTAAATAAAATATATTGCAAAGAGGTAAAAATCATACCTTTGTAAAAATACAATGGTACACTAATCATATCGGCGATAATCCAAATAATCCAATGCTCGATTTTACGTTTTGCCATTAGTAACATGGCAACTAAAAACAAACCTGTAGTTAAAATATCAAAATAATCTGTCCAAATAAATTGAGAAAATCCAAGTGTAATATGATTAAAATTAAAATTATTATTAATCCAAGGTTTAAAATAATAAATTGTAGTAACAAAAATAAAACTAATTAAAGCTAATACACTTAGAAACATCCATTCTTTTAAAGTGGTTTTTTGAATTTCAATTGTATTTTGTTTAACTGATTTGTTTTTCGACCAGTTAATCCAGCCATAAATTCCCATAATGCTGTAATAACCATTAATCAACATATCGCCAAATAGTTGCCATTGCCATAACAAATAGACATAAAGCCCTGTACTAATCAGTCCAACGCCAAAAGCCCAAACACTGCCTCGGCGAGCCAAAAGCACGCTAATAAGCCCAAAGCTTGATGCAATTAATTCAAGAAAAATCAAGAATGGTGAATAATCTTGATATTGAGAAAAAATAAAATAAAAAAAACTATCCATAAATAAAAATTAATAATTAAAATCAATAATAAATTAAAAAACCAACAAAGAAATTTATAAATTAATTTATGTATGATGATTTTTAAATTGAGGTATGCAGTTTAAAATAATTGATAAAAATAAAGAAATTGAGTTAATTATTGATTCATATAAAAAAATTAATTCATCTATTATGAAATGGAATAAGAAGCGAATAAACTACCATTCATTACTTTGTTTTTTATCAAAATAATTTTGTTGATTATAGCAAAATTTTACAAAATATGGCAAAATAAGCAGCTTTTTAATTAATTATAAGTTACTTATGAAAGAATCTTTGCGTTTTCGATTAGACCAGATGGTAGAACGATTTGAAGAAGTTACCGCTTTATTGTCTGAGCCTGAGATAATTAATGATAACAAAAAATTTCGTACTTTATCTGTTGAGCACAGTGATTTATCAGAGATTGCTCAAACTTGGCAAGATTATTTACAAGCTGAGGAAAACCTAAATACTGCTGAAGAAATGCTTGATGATCCTGACATGAAAGAACTTGCTGAAGAAGAAATTCTGGCAGCAAAAGCTAAAATCAGCCAGTTAGCAGATACTCTTAATATTATGATGTTGCCCAAAGACCCTAATGACAAAGTGCCGGCATTTTTGGAGATTCGAGCAGGTACGGGTGGCGACGAAGCAGCGATTTTTGCAGGTGATTTATTTCGTATGTATGAACGTTTTGCTCAATCGCAAGGCTGGCAAGTAGAAGTATTGTCTGCAAATGAAGGTGAGCATGGCGGCTACAAAGAAATTATCAGCCGTGTTTCTGGTATTAATGTTTATGGTCGCTTAAAATTTGAGAGTGGAGCCCATCGTGTCCAGCGCGTTCCTGAAACTGAAAGTCAAGGACGCGTTCATACATCAGCTTGTACAGTTGCGGTTATGCCTGAAATTGAGATTGATGACAGCGTAGAAATCAATCCAAGCGATTTGCGCATTGATACCTATCGAGCTAGTGGTGCGGGCGGTCAGCACGTCAATAAAACAGACAGTGCTGTGCGAATCACCCACATTCCTACAGGAACTGTGGTGGAATGCCAACAAGAACGCAGTCAACATGCCAACAAAGATAAAGCCATGAAGATGTTGGTTGCCAAAATTGTCCAAGATAAAGTGCAAAAACAAGTGGATGCTAACAGCACTATGAGACGAAATTTGGTGGGTGGCGGTGATCGCAGTGAACGCATTCGTACTTATAATTTTCCACAAGGACGCATGACTGACCATCGCATCAATTTAACATTGTATAAGTTGGATGCAATTATGGAAGGTGATTTGGGTGAGATTTTAGACAGTTTATTGCGTGAACATCAAGCCGATTTGATGGCAAGTGTTTCTGAAGAGTAATTTGATTGATAGCAGCAATAAAAGGGTGGTTTCACCCTTTTATTGTGTTTGGTTTAACCAATAATTTTAAAAAATTGTAATAAAAACAAAACAGTAAACCCAGATAAAAATACAATGCCAGCCAAGGCGTAAATATTCATACCACGACTTAACGTCCCTTCACTTTTTGCCAGTGTATAATTTAAATAAGCAAAAATTGGCGCGGTGACAAATGCAGTAATCATGGCAAATTTTAACAATGCTGCCATTTGTCCTGAAAAAAATGCGATTAAGATATAACCACCAATTACGGTCAGTGTTGTCCATAACATGACGTATTTTTCGGTTGCCTGAGTGGTTTTGGTGGTAATAAGTGATAAACTTTCAGCGTTAGCACGCCCATAACCATCAGCGCAGGTAATTACTGTGCCATACATACATAAAAACGCAATAAAGGCAACAAACATTTTAGACCAGCTACCAATGGTTTGTGTGTACATTTGTATTAATTGCCCAACATAGCCGCCACCTTGCATGATGATTTCTTGTCCTGTGCCGTATTGTACAAACACCCCCATTGCCAAGAAAAATAACGCTAAAATTGCTGATGTTAAAAATCCAACATTAAAATCCACCATGCCCTGAAAACGGCTGGTGTGGTCGGTGCGGATTTTTTTGGCAGTCCAAACCGATGTAATTGCTGAAAATTCTAAAGGAGCAGGCATCCAGCCCATTAAAGCGATAATAAATCCTAATGCTGCTAAATTCCAAGGCGAAGCGGGAATAAAATTTGGGTCAATAGCAGATGGTTTGCCAGCGGCGATAAAAACAGCAGCGATGGTAGCAGCGGTTAAAGAGATAATAATCCATTTGGTCAAACTGTCCAGCAATTTATAATGCCCTGCAAATAATAGTAGCCATGATGACGCCATGATGATGGCGGACAGGGCAAGCGTGTTTAATTCAAAAGGTAGCATATAGCCCAAAATCACCGCACATAAAATAGATACTGCGCCTGTGCTAATAATGCCTGAAACGATGCATAAAATAAAAAATGCCCATAAATAAGCAGGTGATTTTTTGGCATAACCTGCAACTAAACTTTCGCCAGTGCTGTAGGTGTATTCGGTAGCAAAACGATAAAAAGGATATTTAAAAACGTTGGCAAGGACAATCATAATCGCCAGTTGCCAACCATACAATGCCCCAGCTTGGGTCGAGGCAACTAAATGGGAACCACCAATCGCGGCAGATGCCATTAAAATACCCGGACCAAAAGATTTTAAAGATAATTTTTGGCTGGTGCCAATATTGGCTTTGGGGTCAGAGAAATCTTGGGAGATATGGTTATCAGTCATGATAAATGCGCTTAAATTTCAATGAATGATTAAAAAATAAATGACTAAAATATTTGTAGTAACAGCAAATAAATCATTAATTTAGATTAAAATAAAAAAATAGCAACTAAAAATAACATAATTTTACAAAAATTACTATAACGGTTCAAATATTAAGGACGGTTTAAAATTAAAAAACAGTCAAACTTTGGCAGCGATTGGGTATTTAGCATTTAAACTCAATGGATTATTTGCTATAATGGAACACTTTTATTAATTATTTAATACAAAATTACGTTAAATGTAAACAATTGTTTAAGGAGTCATTATGACGCAGCAGTCATCTAATCAAGATATTCAAAATGAAAACGACATTATCGCTCAGCGTCACGCCAAGTTACAAACTCTAAAACAACAGGCAAATCAGCAGGGTAAAACTGCATATCCCAATACTTTTAGACGCAGTGATTATTGCCAAGATTTGCAGGACAAATTTGCAGATTTGGATAAACAAACCATTGAGAATACTGAAAAAACATTTGTAAGTGTTGCAGGGCGTGTGATGCTTAATCGTGGTTCGTTTATTGTGATTGCAGATATGACAGGGCGCATTCAGCTGTATGTGGACAGAAAAGGATTATCTGAAGAAACCCTAGCATTGATTAAATCATTGGATTTGGGGGATATTGTAGGCGCTAAAGGTTATATTGGGCGCTCTGGTAAAGGTGATTTATATGTGCATTTGCAAAGTTTTGAACTTTTAACCAAATCACTACGTCCACTACCTGATAAATTTCATGGACTTCATGATACTGAAACCCGTTACCGTCAGCGTTATTTGGATTTGATGGTCAATGAAGAAACGCGCCGTGTATTTGAAATTCGTACCAAAGTTGTTGAAGGGGTGCGTAACTTTTTAAAGGGTGAGCGTTTTATGGAAGTAGAAACGCCGATGATGCATGTGATTCCTGGCGGTGCTTCTGCTAAACCTTTTGTTACCCATCATAATGCTTTAGATATGCAGCTTTATTTGCGCATTGCTCCTGAACTTTATCTAAAAAGATTGGTTGTTGGCGGTTTTGAACGTGTGTTTGAGATTAACCGTAATTTTCGTAATGAAGGCGTATCAACGCGTCATAACCCTGAATTTACAATGATTGAGTTTTATCAGGCTTATGCTGACTATCAGGATTTGATGGCACTGACTGAACAAATGTTGGAAAAACTAGCGCTGGATATTTTAGGAACGACCGATATAGTTTGTGGCGAAGAGACGTTTAGTTTTAAAGGTCCTTTTGAAAAAATGACCATGTTTGATGCTATTTTAAAACACAATCCACAGTTTACGCCTGACAATGTTAATGACTCTGAATTTTTGGCAGATTTTGTAAAAAACACACTAAAAGAAGAGGTTAAACCTTCTTTTGGCTTGGGTAAATTACAAACCATCGTTTTTGAAGAAACGGTAGAAACCAAATTGCGTCAGCCAACATTCATTACGGCTTATCCAGCTGAAACTTCGCCATTAGCACGCCGCAATGACAACAACCCACATGTAACTGATCGTTTTGAAATGTTTATTGGAGGGCGTGAGCTTGCTAATGGTTTTAGCGAATTAAACGACCCAATTGACCAGGCTGAGCGTTTTATGCAGCAAGTTGCTGAAAAAGATGCAGGTGATGATGAAGCAATGCATTACGATGCAGATTTTATTGAGGCGTTAGAGTATGGGTTGCCGCCAACAGCGGGTCAGGGTATCGGTATTGATCGTTTGGTGATGTTATTTGCCAATGCACCAAGTATTCGTGATGTAATTTTATTTCCGCATATGCGTCGCAAAGATTGATGGTTTTATTTTGCATTTAATTCAATACTGAATTAAAATAAACAATTAATTAAATCATAATGGGGCGTGTTTCTATTTAAAAACACGCCTTTATTTTTTAATTTATTAAAAGTTATGATGGGATAATGGGTAATTTTATTTTTTTGGAAATTTTTGTAGTGGTATGTTTAATTTCTATCATTACAACGTTATTTAATAAACGATTTTTAAATCTTCCTCAAGCGATTGGTGTGCCAATTGTTTCAGCGCTATTGGTTTTTTTATTACAATGGATGGCAACTTTGTTGCATGGCAATCAATTTATTTCTATCAACATTAAAGCAATTGAAGATACGGTTGCCAAAATACAATTTTATGATTTTTTAATTAATGGCGTTATTTGTTTTATTTTAACTGCATCAGCATTAAAATTTAAAGTTTCCGATTTAAAATCATATTGGAAGCCGATTAGTATTTTAGCCAGTATTTCGTTGTTGCTTTGTGCGATTGTTTTTGGATTTTTCTTATATGGTTACCAATTTATTATTGGTAAAGAGGTTCCTTTAATTGTTTTGTTGTTATTGGGCAGTGCATTGGGAGCGACCGACCCAATTGGCATCAAGGGCGTATTAAGTTCTATTAAGGCGCCTGAACATTTGATGATAAAACTAGAAGGTGAATCATTATTTAATGATGCCATGTGTATTGCGGTGTTTATGACAATTTTAAAAGTCATACAAGGAGCGGATTTTAATTTATTATCTGTCATTCGGCATTTATGTTATGAAATTTTAGTTGCGGTGGTTATTGGCATCGCTTTTGGTAGAATGGCACTTTATATTTTAAAAGGTAAAAATGAAACTGAATCTTTGATTTTAACCACAGCAGTTTTGGCAGCTGGTTCTTATTTGGTGGCGTTGTATGCTCATGCATCAGCTCCCATAGCTTGTGTGATAGCAGGTTTGATGGTGGGTAATCGCTGGCAAGAAATTTTAGCAGAACACGATATTTGTGAAATTAATCATTTTTGGCATACCATTGAAGGTATTATTAATTCATTTTTATTTACTTTAATTGGTCTTGAATTATTTATTTTGGACTTAACTGTAGAAATTGTGATTGGCGGTATTGTCGCATTTACTTTATTGCACTTGGCACGTTTTATTGCAAATTTTACTTCATTTGCCTTTTTTCCAAGTTTGAAAAAGAGTTCTTATAAAGGCAGTCTTGAGATATTATCTTGGGGTGGGGTGCGTGGTGGTATTTCTTTAGCATTGATTTTGGCAGTTTCGCATATTCCGCAATTAAAACCTTATAACAATATTTTAATTGGCTATACTTTTATTGTGGTATTACTATCAGGCGTGGTTTGCGGTTTGGGACTACCTGCAGTTATTAATACCTTTTATTATAATGCTGATGAACCTAAAACTGGGTTTATGGGTTGGTATCAAAGAATGATGCATAAAATTATGAATCGTTCAGATAGACTTTATGTATTGAGTGAAGATAAGTTTGGCAATCAAACCATTTCACTATATGAACCAAATCAAGAAGAATTAAAAGCGCTGCCAGAATACAATGATGTAGCAAATGAAACGCCTGCTTCACTGAATAATCCAGACAGATTTTAAATATTTAATATTATGATGTTGTATTGTTATGTCCAATTATCAAGTTCTTGCTCGTAAATATCGTCCGAAAAATTTCTATGAATTGATTGGGCAAAATCATGTCTGTCAAGCTTTAACCAATGCTATTGACACGCAAAGACTGCATCATGCTTATTTGTTTACAGGAACGCGTGGAGTCGGCAAGACAACCATTGCTCGAATTTTAGCAAAATGTCTAAATTGTGAAACAGGCATTACCAGTACCCCTTGTGGTGTTTGTGATGTTTGTATCAGCGTTGATGATGGACGTTTTATTGATTTAATTGAGATTGATGCGGCTAGCCGTACCAAGGTGGAAGACACTCGAGATTTGCTGGAAAATGTACCTTACGCACCAACACAAGGGCGTTATAAGGTATATTTGATTGACGAAGTGCATATGCTGTCTACACATAGTTTTAATGCGTTATTAAAAACTTTGGAAGAACCACCTGAACATACCAAATTTATTTTAGCAACTACTGACCCACAAAAACTTCCTGTAACTATTATTTCTCGCTGTTTGCAATTTGTGCTGCGTCCTTTGCCTCAAGAGATGCTTTATCAGCATTTGATGTATATTTTAAATCAAGAACAGGTTGGATTTCGCGATAAGGCTTTATGGCAATTGGCAAAATCTGCCAAGGGCTCAGTGCGTGATGCATTGTCTTTAACTGACCAAGCAATTGCTTTTGGTGGTGGGGTTTTAACAGAAGATACCGTTACTCAAATGCTTGGATTGGTGGATAGTTTAGATATTGTGGCATTGATTGAGGATATTTTTACAGATAATCGCCCAAATCTTACCAAAACTATTTTAAAAATGCGCCAGCAGATGGTAGATGCCATTGCAATTTTAGATGATATCGCCGATACCTTACATGATTTAGCGATGATTCAAACTTTGCCTGATGTACCGCTGGATATGAGCGCTAATCAGGCAGAATCACTTTTGGCGTTAGCAAAACAGGTTTCTCCAACCCAATTACAACTTTTTTATACGCTGGTCAATAAAAGCCGCGAAGAAGCACAATTAGCAACAACACCAATGCAAGCGTTGGAAATGACCATCATCCGCATGATTGCTTTTGATTATGTTGCTTCAAATCAAATGCCACAGACTTCTTCGAATGAAAATTTAGCGAATGAAAATTTAGCGAATGAAAATTTAGCGAATGAAAATTTAGCGAATGAAAATTTAGCGAATGAAAATTTAGCGAATGAAAATTTAGCGAATGAAAATTTAGCGAATGAAAATTTAGCGAATGAAAATTTAGCGAATGAAAATTTAGCGAATGAAAAT